>Ga0100387_10000437_pt1 | contig 34658 bp, 32 predicted proteins | sample CryGeymeta201511_FD_81547 | JGI IMG/M metagenome (GOLD analysis project Ga0100387, IMG submission 81547) | Groundwater microbial communities from Crystal Geyser aquifers in Utah, USA - Crystal Geyser metaG 2015-11 | ecosystem: Environmental > Aquatic > Deep subsurface > Groundwater | place... | reverse complement strand
CGTCGAGGCGCCCCGCTCGCAAGGCGCGAGGAGCGAGCATACCGGGGGTATGTGAGCGACGAGCAACGCAGCGAGCGGGGATGGATCGGCGCAGGAAGGCCAGTTTATTTCGCGCCGGACACTGAGCGCTTGGCGTCTCTTGGCTCAGTCGATGTCGGCCCAGGAGTTGGCGACGACGTATTCCTCGGGGCGCTCCTTGGTGGAGGCGCGGACGATGACCTTGCCGTCTTCGCCCCAGCCCTCGGTGATGATGGTCTCGCCGGGGAAGACGGGCTTGCGGAACTGGGCGTTGAAGCCGCGGAAGCGGTTGGGGTCACCGCCGCAGGCCTGGTGCAGGATGGCCCGGCCCATGTAGCCGTAGGTGCACAGGCCGTGGAGGATGGGTCCGTCGAAGCCGGCTTGTTTGCCGATGGCGGGGTCCGCGTGCAGTGGGTTCCGGTCGCCGTTGAGTCGATAGAGCAGCGCCTGCTCGGGGCTGGTCGCCTCTTCGACCACGAAGTCCGGCTCGCGCTCGGGCGGGCGCGCCTTGGGGCTCTTGGGTGGGCGCTCTCCGTCGAAGCCGCCGTCGAAGCGGTAGAGGATGCTCCACTCGGTCTCGCACACGAGGTCACCATCGGCGTCCCGCGTCTCCGAGGTGAAGATGGCCTGGGCCATGCGCTTGAGGTCGTAGATGGCCGCGACCTTGCCCACGGTCTTGAGCTCCGCGCGCGGGGTGAAGGGCTTGTGCAGGCGGATGCCCTGGGCGCCGTGCACGACGCCGAGCAGGTTTCCGTCCACCACGTTCAAGAGCGCGCCGACGACCTGAAACGTGGGCACCACGGCGTAGGTCGGCAGCACCTTCGGGCCCAGCCCTTCGTACAAGAAGTCGAGCTCCTCGCGCTTGGCGCCGCAGCCGAGGGCGTAGAGGATCACGCCGTTTTCATCGTAGCTGTGGACGAGCTCTGCCGTCTCGTGACCAACGCAGTCGGGGTTCAACGCCATCTTGGGCCTCGCTTCCGGGCGCACGCTAGAGCGTGAGGCAGGTTGGATGCAAGGATGAGCTCGCGTCGAGAGTGGTTCGACCTCGCGCTGCTGCTCCGAAGAAGTGGTGAAAGCGCGCGTCGGGACCGTCCCGATCCCGTGTGTGGTCCATCGCGCACTGCGTTGACGCTGCACGTAGCGGGGGCCACGCTGGCTCGCATGTGGGTCATGGCGCGACAGCTCCGGTTGGGTTGGTTTGCGCTCGCGCTCGTCGTCGCGGGCTGCGGCAGCAGTCATCCGAGCCCACCGCCATCCACCGATGGGGCCGTGCCCGACAGCGCGCCCCCTGCGAGCGACACCGACGGTGACGGACTGTGTGACAGCTCGGAGCTGATGCGCGGCACGGATCCCCTGTCCGCGGACACCGACGGCGACGGCTTCACGGATCTGGCGGAGGTGCGCTTCGGGACGAACCCGCTGGTGCCCACGTCGCCAGATAAGTCCACCGTCTTCGTTCTGCGCGAGACCCCAGACGCCACAGTGCAGGTGCCGGTCGAAGTCGACGTGCGCGCTCACGGCGAGGACTACACGGGCGGCTTCATGGCCCTCGGCGCGGCGCCCGAGACCACCAGCAGCGCCGTGGACTTCTTCTCCGGCTCGGTGGCGCTCTTCGCCGTACCCGTCAGCAACGTCGGCCTGATCGACACGGACGGCGCGGCGTTCCGAGGCGTCACGGGCACGACCCACCTCGGCTACGAGGTGCGCTTCGCCTTCCGCGGGCTGCCGCGGGGCTGCATCCGAGCCTACTCCTTCCTCTACACCGTCAAGCGCAGCGACGGGCGCTTCGTGACGAGCGCACGCGACATCCTGGTCGTGATGCCCCTCGATCAGCGCCTCGACACCGGCGAGTGGTGCACGCCCCCGAGCGGCTGCCTCTAGGACATCCGAAGCCGCAAGACCAACCAGGGACCGCATGGAGCCAGGGTACCACGGAGCGCTGCGCACGCTCGATGGAGCGGGACCAAGCCGAGCTGCTGCCGATGCCACTCCCTCCGTTCGGCGTACGGAGCGAGCCTGGACGTGTAGCGGCGCCTGGAGTCTCAGTTGTCGAGTCGGTTCTGTATGTGCCGCTGCGCGGCCGAGCGAGAGACACCGTACGTTTCGCAGAGCTCGGCGAGGTCTCCGCGGCCCTGGAGTGCCGGAAACGGGAGCAGAAACTCGACCGCAAACGCGTTCGCCCTCTGCCCGGCAATCAACGAGGACTGCGGCCCTTGCGCCGCGCCAAACACGTCGTCCCCCGTCGCCTTGGAGCGCCAATCGCCGATCAACCGGCCAAAGGCTGCTGCAAGAGCAAGACGCGTCGGTGCCACTCCTTCGAACCTTTCGTCGTCAGTGGAGCGCAATATCGTGGCTCCCCCCGAGGGAGTGACAATGGCCGCACTGCGGTACATGCCTTGGGTAGTTGTTCGGCGAACACTCACGCCAAGCTCGTCGAAGAGATCCCGGAGATCACCAAGTGGCGCCGCGGGTTCGATCTTCATCTGTTGCCGAATTCGTGCGGCCAACCAATAGCCCTGATCATACGGCTTCATGCCGCCCGGAACTGAAGTCAAAAGCCCGCTCCAAGCACCAGCCGCCCCCTCCTCAACACCAGTGACAGCGTGAACCAGACTGTCGAGCACCGATTCATCCCGGGGCGAGGGACAATCTCTCAGCAATCCCGTCAGGGCAGCAAACCTACGACCTGCGGTCCGCTCCAGTTCCTCCCAACCGGACGCCACCATGCTCCCGAACTGCAGCTCACGTCGTATGGCGGGGCTGCTTGCTTCGTTCCGTGCCGACAACCAGCGCTCCGAGAGCCACTTTGCCCATTGCTTGGACTCCGGCTGATTCGCCGCTCTTCCGATAGTCGAGTCCACAAATTTGCCACACACACTCTCGAACTCGTCCTTGGGTATCCAAGCTAGTTGCGACGGCCAGCCGCTCGGTGCGGCCGGCGGAGTGAAGCGAACGGGTGCATCGAGGGGGTGTGACGGGGGGTAGTCTACGACAAGACCGATGGCACGCTCGTCTGGCATACAGAGAATGGAAGGGAGCGCGAGATCTGACAGAGCGAGGCCAAACGTGTGCCGCTGCTGCCATGCTCCAAGCTCGCTCACATCGACAAACTCGTTTCCCAACGCGGGCCAGCCCAGGACGACATCACGCAGGCCCGGCAGCAGAGCTTTTCCTCCGCTACCGAGGGAGAACTTGGGAAACGGCGGATGGACTTCCCAGAGGAGGTGGCGCCAGTGGTCGACGATCCACTCCGCCATACCACTCATGGGCCCAACCACGGAATCCTCGTCGGGCGCCTTTTGATCGCTCGAGTGGTGCCGTGTGACGCACTGCCCGTCGATTTTGATCGTCAGACGAGCCCACGTCGGACCCTCCGGACCGACCGCTTCGTCGCCTTCTTGGGGTTCCGACCACTGCACGAGCAGTTCGAACTGGCTCATTGGCCGTCTTCCTCGACCAGGTCGTCAAGGCCTCGCTGGGCACGTTCATCGAGGGCCGCACGAAGTCTGGTTGCTGGGACCTCGGGGTAGCAGTTGCTGTCGCGCGCAAGCACCATGCTGCGAGGTTGGCCGCGAACGACAGCGGCGGGGTCGTCCGCCCACGCGGGGCACGACCCGCCCATCGCCGCGGGTATCCGGCCAGCCTCTCTCGTGGTTCCGCGGTCGACGCGGATGCGCAGTCTTACCGCGACGCGCTCGAGCAGGACGCGTCGCTCGTCTCGCGAGGGCGCCACCTCGAAACCTTCGAAGTGCACCGGCGCCTCGCGCGGGTTTCGGCGGTTGAGCGGGTAGAGGTCGAAGCCTCGTCGCGCCTCATCGGCGTACCTCGCACGCACGAAGAACGTCACCGCCGCGCCGCCACGTTGGAAGTGGTAGCCGTAGGCTTGGCCCACGGCGCCGGCGCCGATCAGGAGCACGTTCACGGCGTCGTCTCCGGCAGCCGCGCGCGCCAGATCTTGAAGCGGTTGCTCGCGTGCACCAGATCGACTCGGCCGAAGTGCGCCTCGAGCGGCTCGCGCCAGGGCAGGAAATGGTTCGCCACCAGCCACAGCTCGCCAGCCGTCGCCAGATAGGCCGGAGCCTCGCCGATGATACGTTGCGTCACCTCGTAGTCAGTGTCGACGCCCTGATGAAACGGGGGGTTCGAGACGATCACGTCGAAGCGTTCGTCGAGGGCGGAGTAGACGTCGCTCCGCACACAGCGCACGTCGAGCTCGTTTCGCTGGGCGCTCCTACGGGCGCTCTCCACCGACAACTCGTCAACGTCTGACAGAGTGACACACAGGCTCGGATGCTGGCGTTTCGCCCACAAACCAAGCGCTCCTGCGCCACAACCGAGATCGAGAAGCGTGCCCTGATCGGGCAGGACGAGGTGCTCGAGCAGCAGATCCGAGCCGTCGTCGAGCCGTCCATCACAGAAGACACCGGGCAGAGTCACGAGGCGGAGACCACGGGCCTCGAACTCCGCCACCCACTCGTCCAGCTGCGGGAGGGGCTGTCGCTCGCTCAGTTGGAGGCTGGCGAGCTGACAATGGGAACCGTGCGCCGTCTCCTGGATCGAGCCCAGAGTCGCGAGCTGTTTTGTAGCAGACTTGATACCTGCGCGCTTCTGCCCGACGACGATCAACGTCTGGGACAGCGCGCCGGCGTAGGCGATCAGATAGTCACGACGGCGCCGACCCTTGGGCAGGTAGACGACGGCTCGCTCGAAATCCGCGCCCGGCGTGCCTCCCTCGGTGCCCGAGAGGTAGACGGCACGGGGCGCGTCGAGCCAGCGCGCTTCGCTCGCGGGAGCACCCAGGAAGGCCACGCGCGCGTCGTCCCAGAGGTCGCGATGGGCGAGCAAGAGTCGCGTCTCGGCCGCCGGTCCATCCTCGCTGGCTTTGGGCTCGCCCTTCATACCGGCCGAGCATACGCGGCCCATCTCCCGCAGACGAGGCGCGGCCTGTGAGCAAATCGGATTTTCCCAGGCGGACAATCGGGTTACCCTGCCGGCTGAGACGGACATGGACGACCTTGCCGCACGCCGCTGGACCCTCCCGGGGCGTCTGACCCCTCGCGTTGGGCCTGCGGCATCGGCTGCTTGTCTCCTCGTCCTCTTTGCAGACTGCGCCGCGCCGACCGTGGCGCCGCCAGGGCCCGCGCCCGAAGCCGAGGCGTCCGTCGCCCGTCAGTCCGACGGTGGTTCCGCCCTGAGCAGCGTCAGCTACTACCCGCTCGCGCGCCATCCCGACGCGGCGGAGTGGATGATCGGCGCCGACGAGCACGCGCCGCCCGCGGTCGAGCCCGACGAGAGGCTCTCGCTACCGGCGGGCATGCAGGCGACCTACGACCTCGAGGTTCCGGCCGGCGCTCGGCTGCTCGCCGACGTCGAGCTCTCGGGCCACGCCACGCTCGAGGTCGAGTTGCTCGAGGACGGTGTCGAGCCCGAGCGCTGGAGCTCCGCCTGGCCCGACGCACGCGCGCTGGATCTCGATCTGACGGGACGCGCCGGTCACTACGTCGCGCTTCATTTCAGCGCGCGCGGCGGCAGCGTGCAGCTCGGGCACCCCCGGGTGACGCGCACTGTGGCCACGCAGCGCACGCTCGCGCGCAGTCGTCGCAACGTCGTCATCTTCCTGGTCGACACGCTGCGCGCCGATCATCTCGATTTCTACGACACGACGGCCCACGCGCAGATCCCTGCGTTGGCCGACTGGGCACGCGGAGCCGTGGTCTTCGAGCACGCCTACGCGCCCGCGAACTGGACCAAGCCCAACGTCGCCACCGTGCTGACCGGCCTGCAGCCCTGGCAGCACGGCGCCACGACGCACCTCGCGCGCCTGCCGGATCACATCACCATGCTCTCGCAGATGCTGCACGAGCGCAGCTACTTCACCGGCGCCATGGTCGCGAACGGCTACATCACCTCCACCTTCGACTTCGAGCGTGGTTGGGATACGTGGCGCAACCAGGTGCAGGGGCCCGTCGACTCCGCCCACTTCGCCACGCAGCTGCCACGCTGGCTCGCGCGCCGCCCGCGGGACCGGCCCTTCTTCCTCTACGTCCACACCACCGACAGCCACGCGCCCTACCGCGCGGGGGGTCGAGACGTGCACCGCCTCGACCCCGAGGCCTATGCCGGGCCGGCCAACTTCCGTCGTCGACCCCAGCTCCTGAACGAGGTGCGCAGCGGCACGACGGTGCTCACGCCACGGGATCGTCAACGGCTGGTGGCGCTCTACGACGCGAGCATCGAGGGCTTCGATCGCTCCTTCGGTCGCATGTTGGCGGCGCTGAAGCGCGACGATCCAGAGGGTCAGACCCTGGTCGTGTTCCTCGCCGATCACGGCGAGGAGTTCCTCGATCACGGCAGCGTGGGTCATGGCCGCACGCTCTGGAACGAGCTCGTGCGAATCCCCATGGTGGTCGGCATCGCCGGTGCGGAGGGCATGCGCGTGTCCGACGTGGTGGGCTCCGCGGACGTCGTGCCCACGCTCTTCGACGCCTTGGGGGAGACACCTCCACCGGGTCTGCCCGGACACTCCATGCTGCCTCTGATCGAGGGTGCCTCGCTCGACGCGCCGCCCCTCGCGGTGGGCTCGGTGCGCGAGTGGAGCGCCATCGAGCTGGGTCGGTTGAAGCTGCATCTGCGCGGCCCGAGCGCCCACCCCACGGCGGAGCTCTACGACCTTCAGGACGACCCGGCCGAGACGCGCGACCTCGCCTCGGCGCGACCCCTCGCCGTCCGCTACATGAGCCGCGCGCTCTTGCGCCGGCTGCGAGACGAACCCGCGCCGCCCGCCCCCGACGCGAACATCGCGCCCGAGCTCGAAGCGCAGCTGCGCGCCCTGGGCTACGTCGGCACCCAGCGCGCCAACTGACGCGGCTGGCGCAAGCGCGTCGCCTGCGTCCACCTTGGGAACATGAAAGCGTAGGGCGGGGGCTCGTCCCACGCCGAGGCGTCAGGGGACGACGGGCGGAGCGCGTCAACGCGTGCATCCCCGAGACGAGCTGCGTGAGCGGCGGGGGACAAGCCCGCAGACCCTCGGCGAACTTCCAGCACGGTCGCGCACCTGGACATGGACACCGACACGGACACCGACGCTGAGCTCTGCTTACGATCGCACTTGTGACCGAACTTCAGGGACAAGCCCCCGCCGATGGTTCGCCATGCATCACGGGTCTGCGCCCACGTCGGGAACATGAACGCGTAGGGCGGGGGCTCGCCGCCCGCTGAGGCTTCAGGGGACGACGACGGTCTTGTCGAAGCTGTCCTGCACGGTGCCGAGGTCGTCCATGACCACGCCGTGGATGATGTTGTCGCTGTCGATGGTCAGCATCAGCGATTGGTAGAAGCCGCCGGAGGAGACGCGGACGGCGGCCTCTGCGGCATCCGCGGGCACGTGCTCATCGACGTTGCCGATCAGGCCACCGCCGCCGGCGGAGGTGATGTGCGTGATGCCGCCGATCTCGAAGCGCTCATAGCCGTGCATGTGGCCGGCGATCACCAGCGGCACGCGATGGGAGGTGAGGATGGGCTCGATCACGCTCCGCGCGTCCGTGCGCGGGACGTAGTCGCCGAAGGAGTAGAGCGGGCGATGGAAATAGACGATGGAGAAGCGGTAGTTCGGATCCACCTCGACCTCGTCGAGCTTGGCCGCAAACCAGGTAATCTGTTCGGAGCCGGCGCTCATGTCGATCTCGCTGTTCAGCGCCAAGAAATGCACGCCGCCGCTCTCGTAGTGGTAGCGGTCCATGGTCGAGTCGCTCTCGGCCGAGGTGGGCGCGAAGAACGGCCGGTAGTAGTCGTTCAGCTCGTCGAGCTTCTCCATCTCGTGGTTGCCGATGCAGACCATGAAGGGTCCGGCCTCGAGCAGCGGACTCATCAGGCGGAACCACGTCTGCCACGACTCGACCACGGACATGTAGTACTGCACGTCGCCCACGTGGATGACGAACTCGGCCTGCCGCGGGTCCTGATGATCGAAGAGCGGGACGGTGTGCCCGAGCGCGGGGTTGGTGTCGCCGACGACGTAGGCGACGATGGGCGCCGTGTGGTCGTCCGACGTGTGCAGCGTGCAGGCGCGACCGGTGAAGCCGGCCTGGTCGACGATCTCGTACGTGTAACAGGTCGCCGGACTGAGGCCTGTGACCTCGACCTCGTTGATGTAGTAGGTGCCGCGCAGGTCGGGCTCCATCGAGAGGGGCGGCAGCGGGCCGTAGTCCTCGGCGATCACGCGGGAGGTCGAGCTGCCAGCAGCCTCGAGCATCACGCCGCCGGCTTCGGGCTCGTATTGGACGGCGACCGTCGCCGGGGCGAGCTGGCTCTCCCAGCGTACGATGAAGCCTGTCGTCGTGGGCTGCAGAGACCACGGACCCTTCTCCGGCACGTCCGTGAGGCCCGCGTCCAGGGAGCCCGAATCCGCCGGGCCGGTGTCCGCGCGGCCGGTGTCCACCGTGGCGTCCCCAGGACCCGCGTCCACCATGGCGTCCGGCGAAGAGGCGTCGGGGCTGGAGTCGTCGCCACAACCAGCGAGCGCGACGAGCAGCAGCGAGAACGTGAACCAGAGCCTCGAGGGCCGCGGAGCGAAGTGAGTCATGGGCGGATGCTAGCCGAGGTGTGGACGCGCCGAAACGCGCGCCCCTTGCACTTGCCTACGCCCCATCGAGACTACTGAAGGAAGGCGTGCAGAGCGGCCTGCATGGCCTGCCTCACGCGGGGTGGGTCGATGGTCGTCACGCCCTCGGACAGGGGCGAAAGATCGGGTCGCAGCATGATCAGGTGAGGCACCGACGTGACCCCGAGCTGCTGCGCAGTGGCGCGTGTGGCGTCGTTCGCGGCCGCCAGATCGACGTCCACGGTCACGAAGCCTGAAGCCAGCGCGCGCGCCTCCGGACCGCCGAAGGCGAGGTCACGCGCCGCGATGGCGTTGGGCGCCAAGGATGCCTCGAAGTACACCAGCAGGGGTCGGTTCTGCGCTGTGGCCAGCGCCTTCGCCGCGTCCAGATCCTGGAGCCACGTGACCTCGATCCGCGTCCTCGTGTCGTCGAACCCGGCCAGCGACGGATCCGAGCTCTCTGACGGCTGCTCGGGATTCGAGGCCGACGGTGCAGGCTCCGAGCCCTCCGACGTGCCGGCGCTGTCGAGCTCCGTGATGCTCTCGAAGGCCACGTTGAAGAACCAGACGAAGAGCAGGGACGCCACGGCCACGAGCAGCACGAAGCCGAGGCCCGCGCGCTTCAAGGTCCGCTCGTCCGCCAAGGGGTAGGCGTCCTCGGGCCGTGCAGGCCTGGGCACTTCGGGCTCGGCGTCCTCGGCGGACTTCGCCGGCTCGTCGGCCGAGGTCTCGTCGCCAGCCGCGTCATCGTCTGCGGCCGCGCCAGCGGGGGCATCGTCGGGGGCAGCCTCGTCGGCGTCCGGCGTGGCGTCCCCGCCGTGGTCCGATTCGTCAGCGTCCTCGGATTCGTCGTCGTCCGGCGTGGCGTCGGCAGCGTCCGTCTCGGCCGAATCCTCCGACGATTCGGCCTCCTTGTCGGGACCCGGCGTCCGCTGGTCCTCCGCTTCCGAGGTCACTTCCGGGGCCGCGTCGGCGTCCGGCGCTTCGTCTTCGTCCGCGCTCATTCCGGCATCCTACCCGAAACCGCGCCCACTTCACCTCATGCCTTCACCAGCTCCCGCACACGCTCGCGTCGCCTCATCTCGGCTCGCGACTGCGGCGGATGCACCCAGGTCACCAGAACGAAGCTGATGATCATCAGCAGGTACCAGGAGCCGAACTTGCCCAAGCCCACCACATGCCACTGCGCCATCTGGCTCGGGTAGCGCCAGGCGCGCGACCAGGTGCCGACGTTCTCGGCCATCCAGATGAAGAGGGCGATCAGCCCGAAGCTGAGCAGGAGCGGCATGGAGCGCCGCGTGTCGGCGACACGGAAGTGCACGCGCGTCCGCCAGAAGAGGCCGGCCGTCGCCGCGAAGAGCATCCAGCGCAGATCCAGGATCCAGTGGTGCGTGAAGAAGTTCGCGTAGATCAGCAGCGCCAGGATCAACGTGTGCGAGCGTTGCGGATAGCCATCGAACTCGAGCGAGAGCAGGCGCCAGCTGCGCGCGATGAAGCTGCCGACGGAGGCGTACATGAAGCCCGAGAACAGGGGCACGCCGCCGATGCGCAGCACGCTCGGCTCGGGGTATTGCCAGGAGCCGACGTGGGTCTTGAACACCTCCATCACCGTGCCGACCACGTGATAGAGCAGGATCACGCGCGCCTCGGGCCAGGTCTCCATCTTGGTCGCGAGCAAGAGAGCCTGAATGCTCAGCGCCGCCAGCACCAGGAAGTCGTAGCGCGCGAGCGGTGCGTCGCTCGGGTAGAAGAGGTGCGTGCCTGCCATCAAGGCCAGCATCAGCGCGCCGAACAGGCACGCCCATGCTTGTTTGGCGCCGAAGACCACGAGCTCGTACAGAGCCTTCGCCCACCAGCCATGGCCACTCGCCCAGGCGCTCGCCGTCAGGCGAATCCGGTGCAGCAGCCCTTCGATCCAGGTCTTCGTGAGCACGCCGTGGGTCATACCGCTGCGCGCGCGGCGTTCTTCCCGGATCAGGACGAAGACCGCTCGAGGGCGAAGCACGAGGCGGCGCGTCTTGCCGGGCTCGATCGCGGGCCGTCCCTCGGTCAGGATCGACGGCCGGCAGGCCGAGGCAGGCGGCGATCTCCCGACCGCTTGCGCCCTCGACCTCGAACATCACGAACACAGCGCGCTTCTCCGGCTCCAACGCACCAAGGTGGGGAGTTCATGAACTGACGGTCGAAGCCTCGAATCGGTCTAGCGCGCGGCGCTCACGGACGACCTCTGCGCCGGTCTTCCTGCCGTGTCCTGACGACCCAAAGCTCACCCCTCCACAAGCAGCTCGCCGGCGGGTTCGATGCCTTCACTGGCGTAGAGGCGGCTGCCGGCGCTGACGCGCACGCGTTTGTCGCGCCAGCTCACGTGCTTGCGCATGGGCGCGGCGAACCAGACGAAGAGCATGAGCGCGTCGCGCAGAGCGAAGAGCGGCAGGGCGCGCAGCAGGCCTCCGCGTCCGCGCAGCATGACCCACGATGAGCTGTCGCGTCCGAGGGTGAGGGCGACGGCCCAGACGAGAGGCCACACGGCGTGCACACCGAAGAGCGGCGCGGCGAGGGCGAGCCAGGTGGGAACGGTGAGCGGCTCCACCACGTAGGCGACGGGCGCCATGCGCACGCGCATCATCGTCCAGCGCATCTGACGCTTCACGAAGCTCGTGACGCTCGTGCGCCGGGTGACGTTCTCGACCGGCTCCGAGCTGAGCGCCACGCGGAAGCCGGCGGCGTCGAACATGCGGCCGATCACGTAGTCCTCCGCGAGCACGTGCGAGACGCTCTCGAAGCCGCCCAGGCTCTGGAACACGCTGCGCCGGAACATCATGGACTTGCCGATCACGGCCGCGTGTCCGAGCTCCGTCGCCAGGGCGATGCTCGGCGCCACGGCGCCCGTGAGGTGCAGGCCCTCGAGGGTCGAGCCCAGGCTCTGCTCGCCGCAGCCGACGATCAGGCTGCTGACCAGACCCACACCGGGCTCCATCAGCTCCGACTGCATCCGGCGCACGTAGTCTCGGGGCACCTTCACGTTGGAGTCGCTTACCACGAGCACGTCGTGCTTCGTCACCTCGACCATGGCCAGCAGGTTGGCGACCTTGGGGTTGGCGCCGCGGCGTCCGTCGTGGATCACCACGCGACACTTCACGTCGGGGTATTCGTCACGCAGCGCTCGCACCAGCTCGAGGCTGGGATCGTCCGCGCCGCGCACACCGAAGACGAGCTGGAACTCCGCGTGGTCCTGCTGAAAGAAGCCGCGCAGGTTCGACTCGAGCGAGTCGTCGCGTCCGCACAGAGGCTTCAGCACGCTCACGCCTTCGAGCCCGCCGGGCAACACGCCGAGGCGCGCACGTCGTCGCACACGCCGCACCGCGAGCACGCCCGCGATGGCCCAGGCGGTGGAGATCAGGATCAGCATCAGATAGAGAGAGTTCATGGGAAGACCTCGTCTGGTGGGTGCATTCCGGCTACGCAGCCAGTTTCGTGCCAACACATGCGCCCATGAAATCATTGGACTGTGAGCGCGGTGCGAAACCCGGGTGGCGTCTCCAAGACGTCGCTGTGAACCGCTGACCGCACTTTCCGAACTGCTCCCACCACACGCGCCCACATGTCCGTGCCTGCCCAACGACTGCGCCTCCGCGCCACGCCCGTCCTCGCCGTCGGCGTGATCGCGATCGGCTTCGCGGCGCTCTTGATCCGGCTCGCGGCGCCCACCCATCCGCTGGTTCTGGCTGGACTGCGCCTGGGCATCGCGGCCTGCCTGCTCGCGCCCTTCACCCTTGGCGCGATTCGGTCACGACGCCTCGACATGCGCGCGCTGCGTCTCGGCGCGCTCGGCGGCGTGGCCTACGCCGTCCACTTCGGCGCCTGGGTGCGCTCCCTCGAGCTGACGAGCGTCGCGGCTTCGGTGACGATCGTCACCTCTACGCCACTGATGCTGGCCGTGGTCGCGTTGATCACGGGGCGCGACAAGCCCACGCGCCGACACTGGCTCGCCATCGCCCTCGGTCTGGCCGGGCTGGTCGTGCTCTCGCTACGTGGCATGGGTGCGAGCGCGGGCGCGGACGAGCTCTTGGGGGACGCCCTCGCCTTGCTCGGCGCGGTCGCCGTCGTCGTCTATCTGCTGCTGGTGCGGCGCCTAGGACCGGACCTGCCCACCATGGCCTTCCTCGGCGTGCCCTGCGCCGTGGGTTCGCTCCTGCTCCTGGGCACGGCCACGCTGATGCACGTGCCGATCGAGGTTCCCTCCACGCACGCGCTCGTGTTCATCACGCTCGCGGCGCTCGTGCCGCAGCTGATCGGTCATGGCGCCCTGACCTACGCGCTGGGCAGCATGCCGCCGACGGTCGTGGGCATGGCCACGGTCGGTGAGCCCGTCGTGGCGACGTTGCTGGCCTTCCTCTTCCTGGGCGAGAATGTGGACGCCGTCACGGCGCTTGGATGCGTGATCACCCTGGGGGGTGTGATGGTCGCGCTGTCGCGGACTCAGCCCGTGGCGTCGCCCAGGCCCAGCAAGAAGCGCTCGAAGATGGCGTAGCCGACGTCGAGCAGAGGCAGGTCGACGTGCTCGTTGCGCTGGTGCGCCTGGTCGTTGTTGCCGGGGCCGAGGTTGACGGCCGGTACACCCGCCGCGTCGAAGCGCGCCACGTCCGTCCACGCCTGCTTGCGCTCCACGGCGACGACGCCCGACGCCGCGAGCCGCTGCACCAGCGGATGATCCGTATACGGATGGCCCGCCGGTGAGAGATCCGTCGGCTCCAAGCGACCCAGATCACCGAGCAGCTCACGCAGCTCCTCGGCCACCTCGAGCGGCGTGCGCCCGGGCGCGAAGCGGTAGTTTACGTTCAGCTCCACCTCGTCGGGCACGATGTTGCGCGCGCGTCCGCCGTGGATGAGCGTGGGCGTAATCACCTCGCGGTACTCGTGACCGCACAGCTCGACGATGTGTGGCTCGCGCTTGGCCAGCATCTGGATGAACTCGGCGGCCTTGAAGAGCGCGTTGTCGCCCTGCCACGGACGGGCGCTGTGGGCCGTGCGACCGGAGAAGTGCGCGAGGGCATGCACCGAGCCCATGCAACCGACCTGCATGCGGTTGTCCGAGGGCTCGAGGCAGATGGCGAGGTCGAGTTCATGGAGATGGGCGAAGCGATCGAGCACGGGCCCGAGCATGTTCTCTTCGAAGGGCCCCTCCTCGCGCGCGTAGAAGACGAGCGTCAGCTCGCAGGGCAGCGTGTCGAGATCGAGGCGCTCCACCAGCTCGATCATGATCGCGAGGCCCGACTTCATGTCCGAGGCGCCGGCGCCGTAGAGCTTCTCGCCTTCGATGCGCGGCACGCCGTCGTGGTGGGTGGCGACGGTGTCGAGGTGACCGGCCAGGCCGATGCGCGGCAGGCCCGGTCGCACGCGCGGACGCACGATCAAGTTGTCCTCGAAGCGCACGACGGCCGCGTCTCCGAGGCTCGCGCGCAGACGCGCCTCGACGTGCTCCGCCAGCGCGCGCTCTTCGCCGATCGGGCTCTCTACGCTCACCAGGTCGAGCAAGGTCTGGCGCAGGGCCTGGGTGGGCACGTCGACGACCGCATTGCTTTCCACGCGGGACAAGTCCTCGCGCCTACGTTCAGTCATGACAAATCCTCGCGCCTACGTTCAGTCATGGTTCACCCCATACACGCAGCGCGGTCTCGGCGCGCACGTCTTCGGGCGTGTCCCAGTCGCGAAGGGCGTCGAGCACGGCGGGCGTGAGCGGTAGCTCGGCGACTTCGAGGCTGCGGAAGAGCGCCTGCAGCGAGCGCCGGTCGGCCGCGAGGGCATCTTCGACGGCGAGCAGCACGCGGGGAGCATCATAGCGCGCGAAGAGCGGCTCCCAAGGCGCGTCCTCGCCGCGACGCGGCGCCACGACGGGCGCGTCACTCGCGGCGTCTCGAAGCTGCACCAGAGCCTCGACGCCCACGTGGGGCATGTCGCAAGCCACGGCTAAGGCGGGCGCATCGCCCGCGTGCAGCAGCAGCGCGCGCAGACCGCCGAGGGGACCATGGCCCGCTGGATCGTCCGCCAGACGCGGCACCGCGGGCGCGAGCTCCGCGTAGGCGGTGGCGTCTCCGACCAGCACGCACTCGAGCCCCGCCGCCTCACCGGCCTCGAGCAGGATCGAGAGCAGCGGGTGCTCACCCTCGGGCGCGAGCAACAGCCCCTTCGGACGCGAGCCCATGCGCCGCGATTTGCCGCCTACGAAGATGCCGAGCGTCGCCATCTCCGAAGCCTGCCTGTGGTCGAGAGCGGGTGCAAAGCAAGGGGTCGGGACCGTCGACATCTGGCGACGTCTGGCCGGCACACGAGGCGGATGACCTTGGGCCCAAGAACTTCCTTCGGGACCCGCGGTCACACGCTGCATGTCCAGCGGTCGACAGCGCCCCGTGGTGAGAGCGCGCGCGGTCCGCGGTCACCTCCTGGCCCTGGCTACCTGGCTCTCGGAGCGCTCGGCGTGGTTGCTGCTAGCGAGCTTCGCTTCATGGGTCGCCGCGCTCACGCTCGTAGTCGGCCAGATGCCCATCAACGCCATGGGGCCGCATGACGCGACACTGGATGATCGACGCTCAGCGCTACCCCATCTGCACCAGGCGCGCGCGATCGAGCTCGTGTCTCTGAAGGACGCTCGGGCACCGTGGTCCCGTGTGCGAGAGCGCTGGGCCTTCGTGGACATGTCGTTCCGCGACGTTCGCGCGCGCGTCGTTCAGATCTGGGACGAGCCCGGGTCACGATGCCGTCCTTTCGCCGCGGCGGGTCCCGAGGCCACGCGATGCGCTTCTCCCCGCTCTGCTGATGAGCCCGACTCCCTGCTCCTGAATGGGCTCCCGGATCGTCCGCTGATCGACGCCATGCGGCTGCAGACCTCGCTCGCGTTCGATTTGTCGTCGGCTGCCCAGCCCCGCGAACGCGTGAGCTCTCCCGCGCGAGGCCGATGGCGCCTGCCCCAACCGAATCCGCTGCACCTGGCCGTGCCAGCGATACCGGCGCTCTTCGGCGCCAGCGTCGTCACCTTCGCCACGTTGCTCTGGGCGCTGACCCGACCGCGGTCGCGGCGTCGACGCGGCCAACCGGCGTGGACCTTCGCCGACATCTCCGGCGGAATCCCGTCCATGGGCGCGCGTGCGTTGCGGAGGCTCGCTGTCTGGGGGCTCGTGACGCTGATCGCGGGGGCCGGCGGCTGCCTGCTCGGGCTGATCTGGGGACGATGGCACGGAGGTTGACGCTCAGTCGTCGTCGTCCGCGTCGCCTGCAGCTTCCGTTGCGGGTCCAGAGGCCCCGGCGTTGGCGCCCATGTAGGCGTTCGCTGCGCCATGCTCGTAGACCAAGGCGCCGCCGCTGCCGCCGGCGCGAATGGCCAGAGCCAGCACGACGCAGGACCCGACGACCGCCGCGCCGCTCAGCACCAAGGCCAGAGACTCCTTCTTGATGAAGGCCGCCAGGAAGAACGGAATGGTCGCGGCCGTGGCCACCCAGACGAAGAGCTCCGCGCCCTCGGCGTGCTCCTCGATGATGTTCTCGGCCACGACGCTCTCGACACGATGCTCCGCCGACTCACCGGCCTGCATGGCCGCGAAGCCGCTGATGACGAGCAGCGACTGCATCGCCAGGGCGATCCACCACACCTGTCGCGAGAGCTTCTTGCGCCACCAAGCGACGGCGATCCCGGACGCGAAGAGAGGCACGAGCACGGCGAGCGCCAGCGGGAAGTGAACGAGCTTGGGATGCAGCAGCGAAAAATCCATGAGTGCTCCTCGAGCAGAGGGTTGCCCTTCAGCATGCTTCGCGAGGGTGTCTAGGATATGCTCTCCGCCGCGGAGGGGCGCCATCCACCAAATGTGATACGCGATGAATTCCAATAGCTTGGACATGCAGAGTCACACGGACGACGCAGGCGCGAAGCCTCGCTTCGGCGTGTTGTCCGTCATGTTTGGCCTCGTAGCCGCTCTGGCTCTGGTGGATCTGCTGAGCGATCTGGACGAGGGCGTGACCTCCGCGCACTGGGCGTTCGAGGGCGCGCTCTTCCTCCTGGGCACCGCCGGCGCGGTGATGATGTTGCGCGAGCTGAGGCGCATCGCTGTCCGCGCCCAGGCCCTCGAAGGCGAGGCGGCGGACCTGACCCACGCCCTCGCAGCTCAGACCGAAGAGGCCGCGGCGCTGCACGAGCGCCTCGAGCAGAAGGAAGAGGAGGCCGCGCGCTTTCGTGGCGAGGCAAGCGCGCTGCTGCAAGGACTCGCCGACGCCATCGACAAGCAGCTCGATCGCTGGAAGTTGACCCACGCCGAGAAGGAGATCGCGCTGCTCTTGCTCAAGGGCCTCAGCCACCGCGAGATCGCCACCATGCGCGGCACCAGCGACGCCACGACGCGACAACAGGCGCGTGCCCTCTACCGCAAAGCGGGCCTCTCCGGCCGCCACGACCTTGCCGCGTTCTTTCTGGAAGACCTGCTCGTGTCGCCCAAGCGCGAGCCGGAGGCGTAGGTGCGCTTCCCTCCGTTTGGTGGACACCCGGCAACGCGCGATAGTGCGCAAGGAGTGTCCTGATGAGATCGAACACGAAGCAACGGCGCCCCCGGCGGGCGTCCACCGACGAGCTCCGCGCCGACGTGGTGCGGCTGTGCCAGACCGGCGGGGAGAGTGTCCCCGAGGTCGCCAGGCGCTTGGACTTGACCGAGTCGGCGATCCGAGGCTGGGTCAAGAAGGCCGCGCAGGAGGCCCTCGACGGCGGCGACACGCCCGTGCTGACGACGTCGGAGCAGGAGGAGCTGCAGCGCCTTCGGCGTGACAACAGGACGCTCGAGATGGAGTGCGAGATACCAAGAAGAGCCGCGGCGTTCTTGGCGAGGGAGAGCCAATGAGGTTCGCTTTCAGCCGCGCGGAGGACGAGCAGAAGACGTTCTCGGTCGTGCCCATGTGCCGCGTCCTTTAGGTGTCGGCCTCCCGCTACTACGCCTGGCTCCACCGCAAGCCATCCGAGCGCAGCGAGCACACCAAGCGCATCGCCGACAACCTGCTGCAGCGGGACTTCACCGCCGACGCCCCGAACAAGGTCTGGGTGACCGACGTGACGGCCGTCTGGACCCTGGTGGGCGGGGTGTACCTCGCGGCATCGTCGACCTCTTCTCGCGCCGTGTGGTCGGCTGGGCGATGAGCGACAGCCACGACGCGGCGCTGGCCAGGGCGGCGCTCGACCGTCCACTCTTCGGGGGGAAGGCCATACGCGATCTGCCGTTGGGTGAGTCCGTCGTGCTCGAAGCAGGCGAGCGACGGCCCGCCGAGTGGGACTTGCCGCCGCTGCTCTCCGCGGAAGACACCATCGTCCGAGAGTTCGACCCTGCGGCGTTTCGGAAGGCGCGTCTAGGCTAGTCGCGGCCACCTTCGTTCGCTCCATCTCGCGCCGGTATTCGCGCTACCATCACGTGCCATGAAGACCCTGCCCAGCCGTGAAGACATTCTGCGCGCGCTCGTCGCGTGGCCGTCGGTGAGCTCTTCCGATGTGCGCTTCGATCAGTCGAATCGCGCGATGGTCGAGCGGCTGGCGGAGTTCGCGGAGGCCGTGGGGTTCACGGTGCGCGTGATGCCGGTGTCGGCGGACGGGCAGAAGCTGAACCTGGTGGCGCGTATCGGCGAGGGCGACGGCGGGCTCGTGCTCAGCGGGCACACGGACACGGTGCCCTGGGACGCGAGCGCGTGGTCGACGGATCCGTTCGCGCTCGAGGCGACAGACGACGGGCGGCTCTATGGGCTGGGCTCGGCGGACATGAAGGGCTTCTTCGCTTGCGCGCTGCATGCGGCGCGGGCGTTCTCGGCGGGTTCGTTGAAGCGACCTCTGACGCTGCTCGGAACGGCGGACGAGGAGAGCTCGATGGACGGGGCGCGCGCGTTGGTGAGCGAGGGCGTCGTGCGTGCGAGCTACGCGGTGATCGGCGAGCCGACGGGGCTCGTGCCCGTGCGCAAGCACAAGGGCGTGGCGATGCAGCGGCTGCGCGTGACGGGGCGCAGCGGTCACTCGAGCGATCCGTCCCTGGGACGCAGCGCGCTCGAGGGCATGCACGCCGTGATCGGCGCCCTGCTCGAGTATCGCGACGAGCTCGCCGTCGCGCCGCGTGACGACTCCTTCGCCGTGCCCGTGACGACGATGAACCTCGGGCGCATCGCGGGCGGCGACAGCCCGAACCGCATCTGCGGCAGCTGCGAGCTCGACATCGACCTGCGACCGCTGCCCGGCGTGTCGATCCGCGCGCTGCGTGAAGAGCTGAGTCGCCGCTCCGTCGAAGCCATCGCGGGGCGCGAGCTGAGTCTGGTGGTCGACGAACTCTTCGACGGCGTGCCTGCCTTCGAGACGGCCGCGGACGCGCGCTTGGTGCAGGCCGCCGAAGAGGCGACGGGCAGCTCGGCCCAGGCTGTGATGTTCGGCACCGAGGGGCCTTATCTTCAGCAGCTCGGGATGGAGACGATCATCCTCGGACCGGGCGACATCCGCGTCGCGCACCAGCCCAACGAGTTCACCACGCGGTCCGAGCTCGAGCGCGCGACGGAGCTGTACGGGGATCTGATCCAGCGCTTCTGTGTCGACGCCGACTGACTCGACGCCGCGAGCGCCGCCTACGGACTGGGGTCGAGCACGCGACCGATGAAGAGGACCTCGCCCGTCGGGTGGTCGACGATGAAGAAGAGGAAGGGCCGGTCGACGGTGATCTCGGCGGGCTCGGGCACGCTCACGCGGTCGACGATCACAGCGGTCGCGGCCGCGGCCTCCGTGCCGAGCTCGTTCACGTGGATGAAGGCCTTGTGCAAAACGGCCGAGATGTAGAGGTCGCGCGTTCCGTCCATGCCCGAGAAGTCGGCGGTGACGGGCTCGAAGGCGTCGGTCATGCCCAGCGCGATGAGCCAATCGTTCAGGCTGAAGGGCGACTCGTACTCGAACTTCGGCAGCGTCACGGTGACCGTGTGCTCCGTCAGCGCGCTCTCGTACTCGGCGTAGCGGCTCGCGCTCAGGCTGACCTCGATCTCGTCGAAGCGTCCCGCGTCGGGCAGCACCACGAGCATGGAGAGCTCGGGCGCTTCGTACCTCAGCTCGACCTCCTGGAAGCCGTCGCCCTCGCCGTAGCTGTGGGGCACGTTCTGAAACATCATCGGCACGGTGACGCTGGTGCCGTCGAGACGCGTGAAGGTGCCGTCGTGCGTCCCGCTCGGCTCGAAGGGCCGCTGCCAGGCGGCGTTGAAGTAGACGGCGTTGGTCAGGACGAGCGTGGTCGCGGTCGTGATCTGGCCCCGCGGCGCGGTTTCCATCGCCCAGAGCGGCGAGGTCGGTGCTGGGCGCGTCTGGCGTCGTGATGCGCGCCTTGCTCGAGCGCACGACCTCCGCGCCGGTTGGATCATTCGAGCTGCTGGCGCTGCCACATCCCGAAGAGACGAGCCCCAGCGACAGCGCGAGGAGCGACACACCGCGACGTGGTCTCATGTCGCCACGGCAAGTCGGTGGCGCAGGCTCACAAGCTGTGCAGATTGGCCGGTTGTCCGGGCGCTATTGGGCCACCTTTCCGGTTCCTTCGTGGTGCCCCTGTAGTGCGTTTGCACAGTGTGGGGAGGGAAGGTCGACCTCAGGCGTGCGTAGACTCCCGCACGAAGACCACTCGCGCGCCCGCACTGGGCGCCGAAGGCATCACTCCTGACCAGGATGGAACATGAAGAAGACAACGTTTCTGTTGATTGGCGTGCTCTCCGCGTGGGGCTGCGGTAGCAGCGATGCCGCGCCTGCCGCGGATCCCGCAGCACCTCCGACCGCCGCCGCCGCGCCTACCGCTCCCGCGGCCGCGCCTGCCGCTCCCGCGGCCGCGCCCGCTGGCACCTCGAACTTCGGCACGCTCAGCTTGAGCCCTGGCTTCATGCCTGACCCGAGCACGGCGAACGGCACCTCGGGTGGCTCCACCGACGCGAGCACCGTCAATCCCGACTGCAACGGCTGGATCGCCGGCACGCCCGACCATCTGCTCGTCGTCGGCGCGGACTTCGGCAACCTGCGCGTGATGGCCCACGCCACCACCGCGAACGACGACGTCACGCTCGTCGTCCAGAAGCCCGACGGCAGCTACCTGTGCAACGACGACACCGACGGCCTCGACCCGGTGGTCACCGGCGCCTTCCCCGCCGGCACCTACAAGATCTGGGTCGGCAGCTACGAGCACGGCGCGAACGAGGCCTACCGCCTCGGGGTCTCCGAGCTGAACAGCGTGACGCCCTCGACTCTCTGAAGCGTCCGAATTCGATCCGGCCTCGCGCCACGTTTGCCGCCTCTCGAGGTGGTGGGCGTGGCGCGCACGGCGTACGGAGCGTCGCGGCTACGTGGCGTCGGCTATGTGGTGACGAGGTGCTCGGGGTGGGCGTACACGGCGAGCGATTCGCCGCGCGCGAAGCCCGCGAGCAAGAGGCCCAAGCGATCGGCCAGATCCACGGCGAGGGACGTGGTCCCCGACACGCCGACGACGGCGCCCACGCGTGAGACGGCGGCCTTCTGTACGATCTCGAAGCTGGATCGTCCGCTGACCACGAGCAGCGCGGGCGATGGTCCCGCGTCGAGCAACAATCGCCCGAAGACCTTGTCCACCGCGTTGTGGCGGCCGACGTCCTCGGCGCTCGCGAGCAGCTCGCCAGCAGCGCTGAAGGCTGCCGCGCCGTGGGTCGCGCCGGTGTGACCGAAGAGCGGCTGCTCCGCTTGAAGTCGAGTCACGCACGAGAGCAACCGCTCGAGCGCGAGGGGCGCGCCTGGCGCGACGGGCTCACAGCGCGCGAGCAGGTCGTCGATGCTGCGCCGGCCGCACACGCCGCAGGCGGAGGTCGTGAGCGTGCCGCGTCGCGAAGTGGCGAGGCGTGTCGGGTCGAGGAAGACCCCGGGTCCGGGCGTGACGTTCACGATGTTGCCGAAGCCCGGCTCGGCCGGATCGCCGCAATGGGCGATGGAGCCGACGTCCGCGCGCGAGTCGATCACGCCCTCGGCCAGCAGGAAGCCAGCGGCCAGCGCCTCGTCCTCTCCGGGCGTTCGCATGGTCACGGCCAGCGCTTCGTCCGCCACGCGGATCTCGAGCGGCTCCTCGATCGCGAGCTCGTCCGCTTCGCTCATGGAGGGCGTGGATTGCCCGCCGACCCGCCGCGTGACCCGGCGAGTGGTCAGTCCTCGATGCGCCATCGGTCCATGCTACCGCATCCACGTGAACGAGAGACAGCGCGCACCCGTCTCTGGCGTATGGCAGCCTGGTCGTGACCTTCTCGACGCCCAACACCGAGAGCGAGCGCTGCGGCTTGCTCTTCCACGACCTGGCGACGCCGGAGGAGCGCGCGGTCGAGACGCCGTGCCTCACGGATCCGGCCCTGCTCCCCGACGGCTCGGTCGTGGCCTCGGCGGTGGCGACCCGTCCGGGCGATCCGTTGGCTACCGATCGCGAGATCGTCGTGATCTCCCCGGCAGGCGCGCTCGCGGTGCTGACGGCCAACGCGACCGACGATCTCGAACCGAGCGCCGTCGGCGGCGACCGCGTGGCCTTCACTCGACGTCTGGCCACCCGCTATGCCCGCTTCCCGCGCTCCGCGGCATGCGTCGTGAATCGCTGACGCGCCGTCTCCCCCGAAACCCCACGCATACTCCCCTCTCGGCCTCAAACGTGGTGGGTTGTCGTGGATCGACCGCGGCTACTCCAGTTCATTCGTGATACGAACGGATGCATCACGCGTGAGATCGTTGTTCGCGTCCGAGCTCACGGAGAGCTCGAAGGTGCTGAGCGTGTTCCATGAGGTAGTAGTTCGAGGCGCTGTGGAACATCGAGTCGAGCTGCATGGTCGCCTCCGCCGTCTTGCTGCGTTTGACGAAGGTGATGAACGCCGGGATCGCGATCGCCGCGACGATGCCGATGACACAGACGCCGCCGATCAGGATCCCTCCGACGATGGCGAGCGCGCTCCAGCCACAGCCGCTCTTCGATTCCCCGTCCCCGCGTGACGCCATGAGCCGATACTAGGCCTTCACGCTGCGAGACGGTAGCGTCCTGAGCATGTCGACCGGTCTCGGGATCCCCGACGCCGTGAGGGCGGGTCGGGACTCTCTTCATGGGACGCCGACACCGCTGCAGCGCCCGGATCTGCCGACGACCGAGCCATGGCCGGAGTCCTTGCCCGCGGCTCTTCATCCGGCGCCATTGCATTGCGCCCTACCTGAATCACGCCGAAGGGCTCTCGCGCGTCCCCTTTCCCTGGTCTACGCTCCACCCGAATTGCGCTTTCTAAAGTACGAAGGGCTGGGCAACGACTTCGTCCTCCTCGAGGAGGCGGAGCTGGGTGGAGTGCCCCTGACCCCCGCGGAGGCCGTGGCGATCTGCGATCGGCACCTCGGCGTCGGCGCGGACGGCGTGCTCGTGATCGAGCGCGAGCCCTGGGCCATGCGCGTGCACAACGCGGACGGCTCCATGGCCCAGATGTGCGGCAACGGGCTGCGCTGCGTGGCGCTCCACCTCCAGGGCGCCGGAGCCGGCGACGAGTTCGTGGTGGAGACGGACTCCGGACCCCACGCCTGCCGTGTGATCGCGAGCTCGCCGCAGGCCGAGGTGGAGGTCGCCATGCGCGCGGCCGAGATCGATCCCGCGCGCGTCCCCGTGGCCGCCGACGCACCCCTGATCGACGCGGCTTTCGATCTCGAGGGCAGCACGCTCCGGCTCTCGGCCGTCAGCATGGGCAATCCCCACGCCGTCCTCTTCGACCTCTCCTCGGAGCGCGCCTCCGAGCTCGGGCCTCGGCTCAGCGTCGATCCACGCTTCCCGGAAGGCGTGAACGCGGGCTTCGTCACGCGTCGCGGCGACGTCTTCGAACTGCGCGTGCACGAGCGCGGGGTCGGCTGGACGCGCGCCTGCGGAACGGGCGCTTGCGCCGCCGCCTACGCCGCCGTGCTCACGGGTCGCGCCGCGCGCCACGCGCCCATCGTGATCGAGCTGCCCGGCGGACGCTTGACGCTCGAGGTGGGCGAGGACGGATCGGCCATCCTCATGCGTGGCCGAGCGCGGCACGTCTTCGACGGCACGCTGTCGCGCGAGCGCCTGCTCGTCCCATGATCGAGCCCCCTCGCCTGCGCGTGCTGGTGATCCTCGCCCAGAAGGACGAGTCGGGCTTCGTCTCGCGCGTGCTCGCGGATCATGGCGACCAGCCGGAGGTCGTGCACGACGTCACCTCGGGACTGGCGGCGATGCAGAAGGAGCCCTTCGATCTCGCCATCGTCTCGCTCTCGCTGCCGCGCGGGGACGGACTCGCCTTCGTGCACCACGTGCGCGCGCTACACCCGGAGACGGACGTGGTCGTCGTGGCTTCGCGCGACGAGATCACGGAGAGCGGACACGCCATGGCGCTGGGCGTGCTGACGGTGGTGATGCGCCCCATGACCGGTGACGCGCTGCTCGTGGCCGCCGATCGCTCGCGCGAGCGCCGCCTCTTGTTGCGTGAACGGGTGCGCCTGGCCGCGGAGGGTGGGCGCAACAAGCGTCGCGCCCAGACCTACGCCCGCTGCGCGGCCTTCGTCTCGGAGACCGACGCGAACGTCGTCGCGGAGCGCATCCTCGAGGCCTGCGCGGCCGAGCTGCCCGTGCGGGCGGCGGCGATCTACCTCCCGCTCCGTGGCATGGTCGGTGGCTTCATCCGCGCGGCCTCCACGGGTGACGCGACGGAGTGGCCGCCCGCGCCGACCAGCGACGATCTCGACGCGCTCGATCCGGTGACGGGCATGGTCCACGGCGAGCGATCCCTGCGCCTCTGCCTCGTGGGACCGATGGAGGTCAGCGCGCTCGTGGACCTGGTCCCCGTGGATCCTGCCCTGGCGGCCAGCCTGCCCGACGCGACCGCCGAGGCGCTCGAGACCGTCGCCGCTCTGGGCACCGCCGCCTTGGTGGCCTCGGGCAAGGCCGAATCCATCGCGCGCACCGGCATCAAAGATCCCGAGACCAGCGCTTATACCTTCGCCTACTTCGGCGACGTCGCCGGGCGCGAGATCGACCGCGCGGCCCGTCATGGTCGTTGCTTCACGCTGATGACCGTGGCCTTCGATGGATTGCTGGAGGCGGACTCCGGCACCTCGGGCAGCTTGCTCCAGCTCCAACGGCGCATCGTCGACGCCGTGCTCTCGGCCGTGCGCGACTCGGACGTGGTCGCGCGCGTGGACGAGGAGGAGCTCTACCTGCTGCTGCCCGAAGCCGGCCTGCTGGGCGCGCTGGCTGCTCGTCGCCGCGTGCTCGCTGCGCTCTCGGCGGCGCAACTCGTCTTCGCGGGTCAGGCCCTCGCATCGCCTGCCATCGGCGTCGCGGTCTATCCCACCGATGGTGCCGACCTCGGTCGACTCCTGCGCATGAGTCGTCGCCGCGCCGAGCGCGAACAGCAAGGCGTCGCGCGCCGCCTCGAGCTCGACGCGCTGCCCTTCTGGGACCGCGTGGACGTGTTGCTCGGAGGAGAGGACGACGCGCTGCTCGACGGCAATGGACGCGTCGCCATGCACCGCGATCTCGTGCGCACCCACGACGAAGTCGGGCTCTCTCGCCACACCACCTTCACGGCTGCCCTCTTGGCGCGCGTGGGCGCGGCGCTGGCGGACGACGCGTTGCGCCACGACGCCGCGGGCTCCTTCTACGTGGCGGGCGACGCGGGGGTCGCCGCCGCCGTCACACTCGCGGCGCAGACCAAGGGCGGCCGCACACGGGTCTGGGCTCTGGGCCGTGAGGCCTCGGGCGGCAGCTTCGAGCTGCGCGTCGACGACGAGCGCCTCGACTCACGCATCTTCCTGCTCTCGGCCACCGAGCTCGGGGCCTACGCCCTGCTCGCCCGGCGCCTGGACGCGCACACGCTGATCGCCTTCCACAGCGCGGATCTCTTCCTGGTCGACGGCCTGGTGGAGAGCCTGCGCGCGCTCTATCACCTGCAACCGGAGGCGCCGCGATGAAGAGCTCCGTGTCCGGTCGCGTGCTGGTCGTGGACGAGGATTGGGCCTCGCTCGAGGCGCTCGCTCAGGCGCTGCGCGACAAGGGTCATCTCGTCAGCCTGGCCACGGATGGGCGCACGGGTCTGGCGCGCGCGGCCGAGGTGCGCGCCGACGTGGTGCTGGTGGACGAGGCGCTCCCCGTGCTCGATCTGCGCACCTTCTTCGACGTGATCCGCGAGGATCCGCGCACCAGCAGCGCTCACCTCTTCGTGATGGGACGCGGCGATCCTGCTCGCCTCGCGGCTCTGGACTCCCGGGCCGAGCCGGTGGTCAAGCCCTTCCACGCCGGCGAAGTGGCTGCGCGCATCGACGACCTCTTGCGCGCCGCCCACGCCCCGGTGGAGGAGCGCGAGCTGCGGGGCGATCTGGCGCAGGTGGCGCTCTTCGACCTGCTGCAGGTCTTCGCGGCCAACGGTCGCACCGGTCGCTTGATGCTCGCGCGCGGCGACACGGAGGCCACGATCTGGGTCGAGCACGGCGACGTCGTCGACGCCACGGCCGGGGTCGTGGTGGGAGAGAAGGCGCTCTACCGAGCCCTGGCCGTGACTGACGGTCAGTTCGTGTTCACGCCGACGGGGCACGTCGGCAAGCGGCGCATCCACGCGAGTATCTCGGCGCTCTTGATGGAGGCGGCGCGTCGCGCGGACGAGATCGAACGCCTCGCGCCCAGCCTGCCGCAGCCTCGCGCGCTCTTGCGTCGCAGCCTCGACGTGACGCCCGAGGACCAAGCCGCTGCCGAGGTGATGCAGCTCCTGGTCGAGGATCGCAGCCTGCAGGAGCTGCTCGATCGCTGCGTCACGCACGATCTCGAGCTGCTGAGCGCGCTCCTGCGCTTGATCCAGGAGGGCGCCGTCGAGGTGCTCGCCGCCAAGGTCGAGGAGGTCGACCTGTGCAGCAACGACGAGGCGCTGATGCTCGGCGCCGCCGCGTCCGCGCTGCGTCGCTCCGGCCTGATCGGCGTCGTGCGCGTGGGTGTGATCGCCGAAGGTCGCGAGGACATCGCGTCGTTCGCGCGCGCGCTGTCTGCGATTCGTCAGTTTCGCCCGGCCGTGGAGCCGCCCGCGCCCGCAGGCTCCGCCGTCTTCGGCGCGCTGGGCATCCTCAGCGTCGGTGGCGCACGCGTGGAGCTCTTCGCCTTGCCACCGGACACCTCGTCCTTGCCCATGCTGGCCGCCTTCCTCGCGCCCAGCCGCGCCGTGATGGCGCTCTCCGCGCGCGCCGTGTCCAAGAGCCTGATCACCCTCCTGGGTGAGCTGGACCTACGCCTCGTGATGACGGAGCCGGGCTGGGATCGTCCCGCGGGTGCGGCGGCGAGCCTGCGCGAGCTGCTGCGCGCCTGACGCCACCTCCTAGGCGGCGCCCAGGTAGAGCCTGAGGGTCTCGGCGGCTTCCTTCTTGTCGAAGGGGTGACCGGCGAGCTCCTTGCGGCGCGACACCTGGGCGAAGAGCGCGTCGAGGTGGGCGTAGAAGGCCTCGCACTCCGTCACGACGACTTGGAGCCGGTCGGGATCGAGCAGATCGACGTCGCGCAGAGTCTCCAGGGCGACCATGAAGCGCTCGATTCCGTCGTAGTCGGCGGCGCGCACGAGCTGGTAGCCGATGGCGCGGAAGTGCTGCAGGAACTCGCGCACGAAGGCGAAGCGCGCGCTCTCGGCCCAGCGATCCGAGTCGCCCGACGCGGCCTTGGCCTTGGCCAGGAAGCCTCGCAGGACGCGCGAGAACATCCACACGTCGCGCCGCAGACGCTCGCTCGCGCGACGCTGGGAGGCGAGCTTGCTGCCCAGGACGGGCGGCAGGACGCCGGGCTGCAGCTCCTGGCAGACGGCGCCGATGGCGTGGTGCAGCGACGCGCGCAGCGACGCCGTGGCCACCACCAACACCGGCCCCAGCTCTTCACGCACGGGCGCGGCCTCGAGGGTCGGCAGATCGCGCTCGAAGCTGCGCTTCACCTCGAGGCGCAGCGAGTTCGCCATGTTGGCCAGCAGTCCGCGGAGCGAGGTCATGTGAGCGAGGCGTTCGCTGAGCGCGCCGTAGCCCGAGGCGACCTCGGTCATGGGCAACGCCAAGAGCTCGCGCTCGAGTCCGTCCGCCATGATGTCGCCCGCGCGCGCGCCGAGGTGACGCGTGAGCGTGCGCAGATCGCTGCGCAGCACGGCCAGCACGAGGTAGCCGAGGCGGCTGCGACGGGGATCCGTGGCGTACTGATCGACGAGCTCGACGTAGCGCAGCGCGCGAAAGAGGCTGAGCAAGCTCAAAGCTACGACGCGATGGACGCTGTCGCTCTGGATGCTGGCCAGCGCCTCGAGCGCCTCGGGGCTGCGGATGCGATCGAATTCCGGGCGAAACTCCAGCGCGACCAAGGGATCGAAGAAGGCGTTGCGCCCGATCTCGCGCGTGATGGTGCCCAGCAGCGAGTGATAGAGCCGGTGCGGCAGGTGGGGCAGGCGGGCGAGGCCGCCGGCGAGCTCGAAGAAGGCGCCGAAGGTGTTGCGCAGGACGAAGAGCGACTCCTGCGGTGTGACCTGGCTGAGCTGCTCGCGCAGCAGGCGCTCCCGACCGGCGTCGCCGGGCGTCACGGACTCGAGGTAGCGCGTGAAGGCGTAGGCGCGCTCGCGCTCCCCCAACAGCTCCCGCGTGCATTCGATCGAGCGCTCCAGGGCGGCGGCGACCACGCCCAGCTCCTCGCGGAAGTCGTGCGCGAGCTCCGACGTGCGGCGCGGCGGACCGGCTTGGTTGTGCGCGTTGCCGAAGCAGGCGAAGCCCTTGAGCAGCACCTCGAGCTCGAAGAGCGTCCGCTCCTTGTGCTCCCAGGGCAGCGCCGCGTACCAGGACTCGCGGGCCGTCGCTTGCTCTCGGCGCAGACCACGCGTGTCTCGGAGCAGGTGCGCGTAGGCGTCGCGCGGTGCGGAGGGGCGGGCCATGACGCTCCGATTCTGAACGAAGCGACAACGCGGGTCGAGCGCTGTGAATTTCATCCGGCCAGGACGCAACATAGAGGCTGAATCACGAGGTACCCATGCTCACGCTGCGACTCCCCCTGCTCGCGGCGGCGCTCCTCGCGCTGATGTTGGCGTCGGCTCCGGCCGAGGCGCAGCGCCGGAGTACCGCCACCGACTCACCCCCCACCCGCGCCGACCGCGCGACGGCCACCCGCTCCTTCGCGGACGTGGAGCATCGCCTCGACCAGCTCGCCCGGCGCATCACAGTCAGCCTCGACGAGGCCCGGCGCGGTCACGATCAAGGGGTCGCGCGCTGCCTCAACGATCACCTCTCGCAGGTGCATGGGCTCTTGCGCCAGGTCGAGCACCGCAGGCAGCTCGCCCTAAAGGACGCGCCCGACGAGCGCGGCGTCGCGGGCTTGATGCGCGTCGCCAGCGTGTTCCAGCAGCGACTCGGTGTGCTCGACGAGGGCTCCCGACGTTGCCAGGGCGGGGACCTCGGTCCCAGCGCCGGGACCGAGGTGCGCACCGAGATCGATCCTTCCGTGCCCCAAGACGATCCAGCGCGTCTGCCCGGCGAAGATCGCCGCCCGTTCGACGACGCCCGGCCCGTCGTCGGCGTCCCGCCACCCATCAGCGCCACGATCTAGCACCGGGCGGGATCCAAAATGCCCCCATCGAACGATCGGCCGTTCCCGTCCGCGTGCGCATGCTGTAGTGTCTTTACACAATGTCCTGGCACGCCGAACTGAGTCTGAGCACACCTCTGACGGGCTCCGTGGATGGTGAGGAGCGCTTCGCGCATTTCCCTCGCCACTACACCATCAAGGGCATGTACTTCTCGCGCGTCCTGGCCACCCTCGGGGACGGCCTCAGGGAGGTCGAGGACAAGCTCGTCGACCCGCCGCGCATGGGACGCTACCTGCCCTTTTGGGACTATCCGCAGGTCGACTACTCGCGCCTCTGCCTGGCCGCGGCCCGCCGCAGCTGGCCGACGCAGTCCGTGCCCGAGGCGATGCGACGGCTCGCGCGCTTGGACTTCCAGCAGTTCGCCGGCTCTCGCGTCGGCCGCGTGACCCTGGCGCTCACGGGCGACCTCGCCTCGTCCTTGCGCAAGCTCCCGGACATGTACCGCATGAGCATCAAGGGCGGCCGCGTCACCGCGCGCGAAGAGGACGATGGCATGCGCATCGAATTCGAGGATTTCCACGGCTGGCCGGAGTGCTATGCGCTGGGCACCCTCGAGGGCATCGTGCAGCACTATGGGAAGCATCCGCGCATCCACGCGGCCTTCCACAGTGAGTCGCATGCTACGTATCTCGTGCATCTGAGCTGAGGCGTCTTGCGAGGGGCGCGGGGAGTGCCGTCGAATCGGCGGTGAAGGGAGCAAGCGATGTTGGAGAGACCGGAACGCATTCTGGAGCGCTATCCATTGGTGCAGGATCCTCCCTTCACGCTGAACGGCACGAAGGCGTTGATGTTCCTGCTGCCGGCGGATCCGCTGGCCCTCGACGCGCTGGTCGCGCGCACCTTCGACTGGGCGCGGCCCGAGGTCGAGCTGCACCGACTGGGCGAACACGTGCTGTTGGCGCTCACGAAAACGGCGGAAGCGACCGCAGCGGATCCGGCGCTGGGCAGCTTCGCCTACAGCGAGGCGACGTTCTTCGTGCCCGTCTGGGGGACGCGCGCTGGCGTGCCCTTCCTCGCCATGCACGTCCCCTTCATCTACCCCAACGAGGCCTTGGCCTTGGCCGCGGGGCGCGAGATCTACGGCTTCCCGAAGAAGCCGGCCAGCGTGCATGTGCCCGCTGGTGACGCCTTCTGGAACGGCACGGACATGGCCGAGGTCGAGGTCCTGGGCGCGCGCATCTTCGATGGCTCGCCCTGGCAGCGGCAGTCACTGCTGACGGTTCACGCGCAACCTCAGAGCGCCATCGCGCGCCTCACCGACGATCTCCTGGACGACCTCGATGGGCTCTTCGGTCCCTTCCCGGGGCCCCTCGTGGGTTTGGGTCATCTGCTCGAACAGGCTCTGATCCAGCTGAAGCAGATCGCGGACGTCAGCCCCGGAGGCGTGCCGCCTCGCGTGCTCTATCGGGCCGTGACGCGTGTGGCCGCACCGGTGCGAGCGCTGCGCGACGCGCGCGTCGGTGACGCCTCCAAGGTGACGATCGACCTGGCGCAGATGGCCAGCGAGCCGATCCGAGACGTGCTCGGCCTGCCCGCGAGCGTCACGCCCCTGTTCGCCGCCAGCCTCGAGATGGACTTTCGTCTGGACGTCGGTGAGGTGCTGAAGGAGCAGCCGGATCAAGGCAGCGCGCCGCACGACAAGACGAAGGTGTTGCTCGTCGGCGGCGGCATGGGTGCCCTGGCGACGGCCTACTATTTGACGAACACCGAGGCCCGGCGCGCCAAGTACGACGTCCGCATCCTGGCGCTGGGCCACATCCTCGGCGGCAAGGGCGCCAACTGGCGAAACCCCGACCGCGCCCAGCGCATCGAAGAGCACGGCATCCACGTGATCTTCGGTTTCTATCACAACTTCTTGCGTATGTTTCGCGACGTCTACAGTGAAGCGAATCGACCCGCGACGCGGGATCCTTCGACCTTCGAGGAGGCCTTCAGCCCACGCTGGGATGTGGTCTTCGACGACGGGGACCACTCCTTCGAGGTGAAGTTCCCGCGCACCCCGCGCCACTACGGCGCAGGACCTAGGTCCGTCGAAGACATGCTGATGGTCGCGGGCGCGCTGCTGCAAGATCACGCCGGGCATCAGCTCTTCGAGATGCTCACAGGCATCGTCTTCCCGAGCCTGGGCAACCCCGTCGCGGCGGAGATGTTCGCCTTCACGCTCACCCTGATCAAAGGCATCTTCGAAGACCACATCGTGCGAGGAAAGAGCTGGGACGACCTCGATCAATACGACTTCCGCGATTGGATGGAGAGCCACCGCATCCCCGGCATGTCCGACATCCGCCACTCGGCGATCATGCAGGTGCCCTACGACGGCGTCTTCGCCTACGTCGGATCGAACACCTCCGATCCTAAGCTCTCCGCCGGCGTGGCCGCGCGTGGCCTGTTGAAGCTGGTCAGCGACTACGAGCTCGCCGTCTTCTACGACATGAACGTCGGCATGGGTGAGGCGGTCTTCGCTCCGCTCTACGAAGTGCTGAAGGCCCGCGGTGTGCAGATCGAGTTCTTCGCCAAGGTGAAGACCGTCGAGCTCAGCGCCGGTCGCGTGGAGAAGGTCACCTACGGCCGACAAGCCGTGGTCAGCGCCGGACCCTACGCCTACGACCCCTTCACCAACGTCGGCAGCGTGCGCGTGTGGCGGCGCCACCCGGATCTCGCGCAGCTCACGCCGCCCGTGCCCATCGACGGGCTCGATCCCTTCGCCGACGACGTGAACGCGCAGGTCGGTCCGGACCTCGAGCTGAACGTGGACACCGACTTCGATTGGGTCGTGTGCGCGCTGCCGGCTCCGGTGACGGCGCGTGTGCTGCGTGGGCATCTGGCGGATCCGGCCCTGGCGGCGATCCAGCACATCCCCACGGTCGCGACGCTCCACCTCGAGACCTGGATGGACCAGACCCTGCCGCTGCTCGGCTGGCCCTGGGGCAGCGTCGTGCTGGGCGGATTCCGCCAGCCTCTGAACAGCCTGCAGGAGAATGGCCGGCTGCTCGGCGTCGAGAACTGGTCCGGGCCCGGCGCGCCGCGATCCCTGATCTACGCCTCGGGTCCCTTCGGCGGAGGCTGGTCCACCGACAGCTTCGATCCGGCGAGCCGCGTCGCGGCCGAGGCTTCCGCTCAGGCGGAGGCACGGACGTGGGTGCGCGCCCAGTACTGGCGGGTGCTGCCCGCCGCGAAGACGGGCGCGCCTCCGGTCTTCGACGAGAGCGTGCTGCATCACCCGTGGACGCCCGGGGATCCCATGGCGGACCAGTACGTCCGGCACAACATCGACCAGTGGGCGCGCTACGTGCTGATGGAACCGGGGACGCTGAAGTTCCGCCCCTCGCCCGCGCCGCTCACCTTGTCCAACCTGCGCCTGGCCGGCGACTGGACCAAGAACGGCGTCGACATCCCGAGCATGGAGGGCACCGTGACCAGCGCGCTGCTCGCGGCCCAGTCCATTCTGGGCGAGGACCTGCACGTCCTGGACTGAGTGAGTCGGGTGCGTCCAGTGCGCGACCGGTCTGGTTCCACGCGGACCCAGATGCGCCGCGCTGGCCAAGACTTTCTTCTGGCCGCACGCTCCCTGTCTCGATCATGCGCCCCTGGCTCCAGACCCTGCTGCGACCCTTCGCGCCGCCCTTTCGGACGCTGCGCGACTACCGCATGGCGGATCTGCCGCACGACCTGATCGCCGGGCTCACCGTCTCGGCCGTGGACCTGCCGCAGTCCATGGCCTTCGCCATCATCGCGGGCGTGCCTCCCGTGTACGGGCTGTACACGGCGATGGTGCTGGCCCTGCTCGGCGCGCTCTTCACCTCCAGTCGCTTCCTCTCGGTGGGACCGACGAACACCCAGAGCCTGCTGGTCGCGTCGATCGTGGCGCACGTCTACGGCGTGCACGACATGCACTACGTCTACCTCGTGATCGCGCTGACGATGATCAAGGGCCTGATCCAGCTGGCCTTCGCCGCCGCGAGCATGGGCAACCTCGTCCGCTACGTGAGCCGAAGCGTCATGCTGGGCTTCACCGCGGGCGCAGGCGTCTTGATCCTGGTGGAGCAGCTCCCGAGCTTCCTCGGCGTGGAGGTGACTCGGACTGGCTCCGCGCTGCCCGGTGTGATCGGCGCCGCCCAGCGCATCGCTCCACAGCTGTCACACGTGGATGTGCGCTCCCTGGGCGTCGGTGTCGGCACGCTGGTGATCGTGCTGGGTCTCGAGGCCGTCTGGAAGCACGCGCCGGGGCCCTTGTTGGCGATCGTTGGCGGCGGCGTGCTGGTGTGGGCCATGGGCTGGGTCGGCACGGGGATGCACCTGGTGCCGCCCATGCCGCAGGGGCTGCCACACGTCGAGCTGCCACGTCTGGGCTTCGGCGCGGCGCCCCAGCGTATCGAGTGGCGGGAGCTCGAGGCGCTGCTGTCCGGAGCGGTCGCGCTCGCCGTCCTGGGCATGCTCGAGTCGGTCGCCATCGCCAAGTCCATCGCGGTGCGCACGGGCCAGCGAATCAGCGCAAATCAGGAGTTCTTCAGTCAGGGCTTCGCGAACTTCGTCGGCAGCTTCTTCTTGTGCATGCCCGGCTCGGGATCCTTCTCGCGCACCGCTCTGCAGTACGAGGCGGGCGCGCGCACTCGCCTGGCCAGCGCCTTCTGCGCCGGGTTCAACGCGCTCTTCTTCGTGGTCCTCGCACCCCTGGCCCGCTTCATCCCGCTCGCCGCGCTCGCCGGGATCCTGTTCGTGGTCGCCGTCGGCTTGATCGACGTGCGCGCCCTCGCACGCATCGGACGCACGAGCCGCGGAGAGTTGGCGGTCGCGGGCGTCACCTTCCTCTCCGCCCTGGTCGTGCCGCTGAGCTACGCCATCTACGTGGGCATCTTCCTCAGCCTCGCGCTCTACCTGCGTCAGGCGGGCAAGCTGCGCGCCATCGAGATGGTGCCGACCGCCTCCGGAGCGTTCGTGGAGCGCGATCTGAGCGAGCTCTCCGGCGCCGACGACGTCCTGCTCTTGCAGCTCGAGGGCGATCTCTTCTTCGGCGTGGCGGATGAGCTCGCCGATCGCCTGGCCGGGCTGGTGGAGGCGCCCGTGAAGGCGGTCGTGGTCCGCCTCAAGCGCACGCACGTCATCGACGCCACGGTGATGACGGTGCTCGAGCGCTTCATCCACGACATGCACGAGCGCGCTCGATTCGTCGTACTTTGCGGCCTGCAGCCGCGCATGCTGGCCTCGCTCGAAGCGTTCGGCTTGGTGGAGCAGCTCGGCGCCGACAACCTCTTCGAGACGAGCCAAGGCATCTTCGAGAGCACGACGCGCGCGCTGGCTCGGGCCAACACGTTGATCGGCAACGCGACGGACCAGGCGCCGCGCGAGCCTGTCGTGTCGGACGACGAAGGCACGGACTGGGCGTACGACAACT
>Ga0100387_10000432_pt1 | contig 34778 bp, 34 predicted proteins | sample CryGeymeta201511_FD_81547 | JGI IMG/M metagenome (GOLD analysis project Ga0100387, IMG submission 81547) | Groundwater microbial communities from Crystal Geyser aquifers in Utah, USA - Crystal Geyser metaG 2015-11 | ecosystem: Environmental > Aquatic > Deep subsurface > Groundwater | place... | reverse complement strand
GCGCGCGTGAGGATCGCAACGATGGATCTCGCCCTGTTCGACCTCGACAACACCCTGCTCGCAGGCGACTCCGACTTCGAGTGGGCGCAGTTCCTGATCGAGCGCGGCGTGCTCGACCGCGAACTCTACGAGGCGCGCAACGCCGAGTTCCTCGACCAGTACCGGCGCGGGGTGCTCGACATCCACGCCTTCCTCGACTTCCAGTTGAAGCCGCTGTCGCGCCATTCGCGCCGTCAGCTCGACGACTGGCACCGCGCGTTCATGCGCAGCCGCATCCTGCCGATCATCAACGAGGCCGGGCGCGCCCTGGTGCGGCGGCATCTCGAAGAGGGGGCGCTCGCCGCGATCGTCACCGCGACCAACAGCTTCGTCACCGCGCCGATCTGCGCTCATTTCGGCGTCTCGCATCTGATCGCCACCGAGCCCGAGAGCATCGCCGGGCGCTTCACCGGACGGGTCGCGGGCCTGCCGAGCTTCCGCGAGGGCAAGGTCACGCGGGTCGAGCAATGGCTTGCGGGACGCGGCCGCAAGTGGTCCGATTTCGACCGCAGCTTCTTCTACTCCGATTCGCTCAACGACCTCGCGCTGCTCGCGCGGGTGAGCCGGCCGGTCGCGGTCGATCCGGACGAGACGCTCGCCGCGCACGCGAAGGCCAGGGGCTGGCCGATCCTCAGCCTGCGCGAGCCCCATGTATCATTGGGAACACTCGAACTTCCGCATCACGAATGATCCGCAAGCTGCTGCGCCGCGTATTCCGGAGAGCCGAACCGGTTCCGGCGGGACCGGCCCTGATCCCGCTGGCGCGCCACGGCGTGCGCCGCGAACAGATTTCGCCCGCCGCACTGAAGGTCGTCGCCCGGCTGCAGGAGGCGGGCTTCAAGGCCTATGTGGTGGGCGGCGCGGTGCGCGACCTGATCGCCGGGCTGCAACCGAAGGATTTCGATCTGGCGACCGACGCCACCCCCGAGCAGGTGCGCGCGCTGTTCCGGCGCTCGCGCATCATCGGCAGGCGTTTCCGCATCGTCCATGTCATGGAAGGGCGGGAGACGATGGAGGTGACCACCTTTCGCGCGGCCGCCGACGACCGCGTCGAGACCGACGAGAACGGCCGGGTGCTGCGCGACAACGCCTTCGGCACCCAGGAGGAGGATGCGGCGCGGCGCGACTTCACCGTCAATGCGCTCTACTACGACCCCGCCGACGAGACGATCGTCGATTTCCACCACGGTGTGGCCGATCTCCAGCAGAAGACGCTGCGCATGATCGGAGACCCGCACCGGCGCTACCGCGAGGACCCGGTGCGCATGCTGCGCGCGGTGCGGCTGGCGGCCAAGCTCGGACTGGAACTCGATCCGGCCGCCCGCGCCCCGATCCGCGACATGGCGCCGCTCATCGAGAACGTGCCGGCCTCGCGCCTTTTCGACGAGATGCTCAAGCTGCTGCTGTCCGGACACGCGGTGGAATGCATCCGGCGGCTTCGTGACGAGGGGCTGCACCATGGCCTGCTCCCGCTGCTGGATGTCATCCTCGGCGACACCCAGGGCGGACGCTTCGTCTGGGGCGCGCTCGCCGCGACCGACGAGCGGGTGCGCTCGGGGAAGACGGTCTCGCCGGGCTTCCTGTTCGCCACCCTGCTCTGGAACGAGGTGCTCGCGAGCTGGGAGCGGCGCAAGGCCGCCGGGGAGACCCCGATGCCGGCGCTGTTCGAGGCGATGGACGAGGTGCTCGACATCCAGGCCGGCAAGCTCGCAATCCAGCGCCGGGTCGCCGCAGACATCAAGGACATCTGGGCGCTGCAACCGCGCCTCGCGACGCGGTCCGGAAAGCGCCCGCTGCGGCTCCTCGAGCAGCCGCGATTTCGTGCCGCGATGGACTTCCTGGGGCTGCGCGCCACAGCCGGCGAGGTTCCCGCCGAGCTGGCCGAGTGGTGGCGCAGTTTCGCCGACGCCGAGCCGGAAGCGAGGCTCGCGATGCTGCTTCCGGCGAAGGGCGAGCGGCCGCGCCGCCGGCGCCGCGCCAAGGCGCAGCCGGCCGCCGCGGCGGAGCCGGCGGCGTGAGCAGCGCAGGGGGCCCCGTGAGCGAAGCGAACGGGGGCGAAGCGCCCGCGAGCGCCGCCAAGCCGCCGACAGCGCGCAGGTCGATCATCGACATGGGCCCGGAGGCGGCGGCGTGATCCGGGCAGCAGTGGGCATCGGCTCGAACCTCGGCGATCCGCTCGCCACCGTGCGCGCCGCGCTCGGCGAGTTGGCGGACCTGCCCGAATCGAGGCTGCTGGCGCGCTCCTCGGTCTATCGCAGCGCCCCGGTGGGTCTCAAGGACCAGCCGGACTTCATCAATGCCATTGCGCTGATCGGGACGCGGCTGGGTGCCCACGCCCTGCTCGACGCGCTGTTCCGGATCGAGGCCCGGTTCGGCCGCCGGCGCGATTTCCGCAACGCCCCGCGCACGCTGGATCTCGACCTGCTCCTGTACGGCGACCGGATCGCAGCCGGCGAGCGCCTGATCCTGCCCCACCCGCGCATGCACCTGCGTGCCTTCGTGCTCGCGCCGCTCGTCGAGATCGACCCCGGCTGCGTCATCCCAGGCCACGGACCGGCGGCCGCGCTGCTTTCCGCCTGCGCCGGACAGCGCATCGAGCGGGTCCATGATCCGGTCGCCGCGCTCGCCGCAACCTGAGTCCGGAGTCCGCGCATGATCGTACATCCCACCATCGCCGGCCTGCGCGAGGCGCTGGCGGCGCAGCCGCGCATCGCCTTCGTGCCCACGATGGGCAACCTCCACGAGGGCCACGTCGCGCTCATGCGGATCGCGCGCGAGCATGCGCCCTGCGTGGTGGCGAGCGTGTTCGTCAACCGGCTCCAGTTCGGGCCCAACGAGGACTTCGACCGCTATCCGCGCACCTTCGACGAGGACTGCGAGAAGATGCGCGAGGCGGGCGTGGATCTCGTGTTTGCGCCCGGCGAACGCGAATTCTATCCCGCGCCACAGTCCTGTTTCGTGCAGCCGCACCCGGCGCAGGCCGACATCCTGGAAGGCGCGTTCCGGCCCGGCTTCTTCCGCGGCGTGGCGACCGTGGTGACGAAGCTGTTCAACATCGTCCGGCCGCAGGTCGCGGTGTTCGGCAAGAAGGATTACCAGCAGCTCATGATCGTGCGCAACCTCACCCGCGAGCTGGCGCTGCCGATCGAGATCGTCGCGGGCGAGACGGTGCGCGCAGCGGACGGCCTGGCGCTGTCCTCGCGCAACCGCTACCTGTCGGCTGGCGAGCGCCTGCAGGCCCCGCAGCTCGTCCGCCTGCTCCGAGAGATGCGCACTGAAATCCTCTCGGGTGCGGGCGATTACCCGCGCATGGAGCGCGAGGCGCTCGAAAATCTCACGGCGCAGGGCTGGCAACCGGACTATATTGCAGTGCGGAAACGACTTGATCTACAATCGCCCGCAGCTCACGATTCCAGCCTGGTGATTCTCGCGGCGGCCCGCCTCGGGCCGACACGCCTGATCGACAATCTGGAAGTTTAGGTCACCGCGATGCGCTCAGTCCCGTGGTGCTCCAGCAGCGCGAACGGCAGGCTTCGGCCTGCGGCCTGGCTTTGACGCAAACGGAGGGAACGAGCGATGCAACGCACGATGCTGCGGGCGAAGATCCACCGCGTCACGGTGACGCAATCCGAACTGCACTACGAAGGCTCCTGCGCGATCGACGAGGATCTGCTGGAGGCGGCCGACATCCGCGAGTACGAGCGAATCGACATCTACAACGTCAGCAACGGCGAGCGCTTCTCGACCTACGCCATCGGCGCCGAACGCGGATCGGGCACCATCTCGGTGAATGGCGCGGCCGCGCGCCGCGCCGCTCCCGGCGATCTGCTGATCATCGCGGCATTCTCGACTTATGCCGAGGCCGAACTCCAGCGCCATGAGCCCAAGCTGGTCTATGTCGACAGCCGCAACCGCAAGCTCGGCGAGTCCAGCCATCTGCGGGCGCAGATGTCCGCCTGAGCACGCTCCTTCCGTCGCAGGGCGCGACCCGTGATCCGGCCGTGAGCCAACGGCCGGAAGCCGACCATGGCGGCGGGCTGCTGCCCGAAATCGACGCGCTGCGGCTTCCGGCCGCCGGCGCGCGGCTCGAACTGCCGCGGCTCGCCGGCTCCGCCGATGCACTCGCGCTTGCCCTGCTGGCGCGGCGCGGCCGGCCGATCTGCGCCATCCTCGCCGCCCCGGCCGACGCGCAGCGTCTGAAGGAAGAGGTTCGCTGGATCGCCCAGGAGCTGCGTGTGCTCGTGCTTCCCGACTGGGAAACCCTGCCCTTCGACAGCTTCTCGCCCCACCAGGATCTGATCTCCGAGCGGCTGGCGACGATCTACGAACTGACCCAGGGGCGCTGCGACCTCCTGCTGGTTGCCGCCGGCACCGCGCTCTACCGGATGCCGCCCCGGGAGCACATCGCCGCCCGCAGCTTCCTGCTGCGGCAGGGCGAGCGGCTCGATACTGCGCGGCTGCGCGCGCAACTCTCCGTGGCCGGCTACCAGCAGGTCACGCAGACCGTGGCGCCCGGCGAATACAGCGTGCGCGGCGGCCTGATCGACCTGTTTCCGACCGGCGCCGCGCTGCCCTTCCGCATCGACCTCTTCCACGACGAGATCGAGACCATCCGCACCTACGACGCGGACACCCAGCGCAGCCTCTACCCGGTGCCCGAGATCCGCCTGCTTCCGGCGCGCGAGTTCCCCTTCGACGAGACCGCGAGAACGCGCTTTCGCGGCCGCTGGCGCAGCCGCTTCGAGGGCGATCCCTCGCGCAGTACGCTGTATCGCGACGTCGGCAACGGCATCGCGCCGGCCGGCATCGAGTATTACCTGCCGCTGTTCTTCGAGAGCACGGTGACGCTGTTCGACTACCTGCCCGAAGGAGTGCTGATCGGCCTGCATCACGACGTCGGCGCCGCGATCGGCGAGTTCTGGCACGAGGCGAACGCGCGCCACGGACTGCTCGGAGGCGACGCGACGCGCCCGCTGCTCGCGCCCGGCGAGCTGTTTCTCGACGCCGAGGAGTTCTTCGGGCGGGCGGCACGCTTCGGGCGCGTCGTCTTCGCCGCACCGGACGGCAGCGAGCGCGCGGCGGTCCCCTTGCCCGATCTCGCCGTACAGCGCCGCGCGGAGGATCCGCTCGCGCACGTGCGGACCCTGCTCGCGCAGACGACGGAGCGCGTCGCACTGGTGGCCGCCTCGCCCGGCCGCCGCGAGACCATGAGCGAGTATCTCGCCGAGTACGGCCTGCATCCGGCGGCCGTCACAGGCTTCCAGGAGTTCGTCGCGGGCGCCGAGCGCTTCGCCTTGATGGTCGGGCCGCTCGCCACTGGCTTCCGGCTCGCCGCCGCAGGCATCGTCTTCGTCACCGAGAACGAACTCTATCCGACCACCGCGCGCGCACCGCGCCGGCGCGCCGAAGCGGGGCGAGCAGGGGCGGATGCCTGGCTGCGGGATCTGACCGAGCTCAAGATCGGCGATCCGGTGGTGCACGAGAACCACGGCATCGGCCGCTATCTCGGCCTCGTGCGCATGGATCTCGGCGAGGGCGAGACCGAGTTCCTGCAGCTCGAATATGCGGACGCCGACAAGCTTTACGTGCCGGTGTCCGCCCTTCGGCTCGTGAGCCGCTACAGCGGTGCGCCCGGCGACCAGGTGGTGCTGGAGAAGCTCGGAAGCGGCCACTGGGAGCGCGCCCGGCGCAAGGCCGCGGAGCAGGTGCGCGACACCGCGGCCGAACTGCTCGCCCTCTACGCTCGACGCGCCGCGCGCCCCGGACATGCCTTCGGCATCCGCCAGCACGACCTGGAGGCCTTCGCCGACGGCTTCGGTTTCGAGGAGACGCCCGACCAGCTCGCCGCGATCGATGCCGTGCTCTCCGACATGCGGTCGGGCAAACCGATGGACCGGCTGGTGTGCGGCGACGTGGGCTTCGGAAAGACCGAGGTCGCGCTGCGTGCGGCCTTCGTCGCGGTCGCCGACGGCCGCCAGGTGGCGGTGCTCTGCCCCACCACCCTGCTCGCCGAGCAGCACTACCGCACGTTCTGCGACCGTTTCGCGGATTTCCCGGTGCGCATCGTCGAGCTGTCGCGCTTCCGCACCGCGCGCGAGCTGGGCGAGGCGCTGCAGGAACTCGCCACCGGAAAGATCGACATCGCGGTCGGAACGCATCGCCTGCTCCAGCACGACGTGCGCTTCGCCCGCCTCGGGCTGGTGGTGATCGACGAAGAGCACCGTTTCGGCGTCCACCAGAAGGAGCGACTCAAGGCTTTGCGCACCGAGGTCGACGTGCTCACGCTCACCGCCACTCCGATCCCGCGCACGCTCTCGCTGTCGCTGGAGGGACTGCGCGACTTCTCGGTCATCGCCAGCGCGCCGGAACGCCGGCTCGCCATCAAGACCTTCGTCACCCGCGCCTCCGACGGCATCGTCCGCGAAGCCTGCATCCGCGAGTTCAAGCGCGGCGGCCAGGTCTTCTTCCTGTACAACGAGGTCGAGACGATCGAGCGCATGCGCGAAGCGCTCGAGCGCCTGCTGCCGGAAGCGCGCATCGCGGTCGGCCACGGGCAGATGCCGGCGCGCGAGCTCGAGCGGGTGATGCGTCTGTTCACCCAGCAGCGCGCCAACCTCCTGCTGTGCACCACCATCATCGAGACCGGCATCGACATCCCGACCGCGAACACCATCATCATCCATCGCGCCGACCGCTTCGGACTCGCGCAGCTCCACCAGTTGCGGGGGCGGGTGGGCCGCTCCCATCACCAGGCCTACGCCTACCTGCTCACCGACCGCGAGGCGAAGCCCTCTGCGCAGGCCGCGAAGCGGCTGGAGGCGATCCAGAGGATGGAGGAGCTCGGCTCGGGCTTCTTCCTCGCCATGCACGACCTGGAGATCCGCGGCGCCGGCGAGGTGCTGGGGGAGGCGCAAAGCGGCGAGATCCAGGAGATCGGCTTCGGCCTGTATGCCGACATGCTGAAGGCCGCGGTGGCCGCGCTCAGGCAGGGCCGCGAGCCCGACCTGACCCGGCCGCTCGAAGTCGCCTCCGAGATCAACCTGCACCGGCCCGCGCTGCTTCCGGAGGAGTACTGCAGCGACGTTCACCAGCGCCTCACGCTCTACAAGCGGCTCGCGAACTGCGCGAACGCGGACGAGCTTCGTAGCATGCAGGAGGAACTGATCGACCGCTTCGGGCCGCTCCCGCCCCAGGGTCAGGCGCTGATCGCCACCCACCGGCTGCGCATCCAGTCCGAGCCGCTGGGCGTGGCCCGCATCGATGCCACGGACGCGCAGATCCGGCTCCAGTTCGTTCCCGATCCCCCGCTCGAGGCGGCGCATGTGCTGGCGCTGATCCAGCGCGACCGCAACCTGAAACTGGCGGGACCGGACAAGCTGACCTGGAAGCGTGCGAGCGCGAACCTCGCGGAGCGTGCCGCCGCGGTGAGCGAACTGCTGAAGCGGTTAGAATCACCCACCGGCACGGCGCGGACGCAGGACGCGACGGCCTGAATCGCCGCAGCGGAGACCCCTCATGCCCCACAGACGACTGGACGACGTCAATGTCGCCACCTACTATCCGATGCCCACGCCGGCCGAGATCCGCGCCAGACAGCCGATGAGCGAGGCGGCCGAACGCACCGTCGCCGAAGGGCGCGAGGCGATCCGTCGCATCCTCGAGCACAGCGACCCGCGCCTGTTCATCGTCGTCGGACCCTGCTCGATCCACGACCCGGCCGCCGCCTTCGACTACGCCCAGCGGCTCAAGCGGCTGGCCGACGAGGTGGCCGACACGCTGTTCCTGGTCATGCGGGTGTATTTCGAGAAGCCGCGCACCCAGACCGGCTGGAAGGGCTTCATCAACGACCCGCGCATGAACGATTCCTTCCGCATCGAGGAAGGCATGGAACGGGCGCGCGAGTTCCTGGTCCGCCTGGCGGAGCTCGGGCTGCCGGCCGGCACCGAGGCGCTCGACCCGATCACCCCGCAGTACCTCGGCGAGCTGGTGTCCTGGACCGCGATCGGCGCGCGCACCGCCGAGTCGCAGACCCACCGCGAGATGGCCTCCGGGCTGTCCACGCCGGTCGGGTTCAAGAACGCCACCGACGGCGACGTGGATGTCGCGATCAACGCGATGATCTCCTCGGCACGCGCGCACAACTTCCTCGGCATCAACGAGGATGGCGATACCGTGGTCGTGCGCACCCGCGGCAACCGGACGAGTCACATCGTGCTGCGCGGCGGGCCACGCCCCAACTACGATACGGTGAGCATCTCGATGGTCGAGCAGGCGCTCGCCAGGGCCGGGCTGCCGGTGAACATCGTCGTCGACTGCTCCCACGCCAACTCGTCGAAGCGTCCCGAGTTCCAGCCCAGGGTGATGACCGACTGCGTGCACCAGATCGTCTCGGGCAACCGCTCCATCGTCGGCCTGATGGTGGAGAGCTTCATCGAGGGCGGCAACCAACCCATCCCCAAGGATCTCGGCCAGCTGCGCTACGGCTGTTCGGTCACCGACGCCTGCGTCGACTGGGCGACGACCGAGAAGATGATCCGCGAGGCGCGCGCGGCGTTGAAGGACGTCCTGCCGGCGCGCCTCGGTGCGCCGGGGGCGGGCGAACGCTAGCGCCCTACCCGGCCTCTTCGATCCAGGCCGTCTGGATCGCTTCGAGGATCTTCTCGCCGCAGTGCTTCGGGTCGTCGTCGAACTCCGGCAGCGCGACCACCCAGCGCATCAGGTCGACGAAATTGACCTGCTCGGGGTCGGTCCCGGGATGCGCCTCGGAGAGCGCGATGGCGATCTCGCCGATGTCGGTCCACTTCATGTCAATGCTTCTCGCTTGCGAGGTTGATCGTGTATTTCGGGATCTCGATCGTGAGGGGCGCATCCTTCACCCGCGCCTGGCACGACAGGCGCGAGCACGGCTCCAGCCCCCACGCCTTGTCCAGCATGTCCTCCTCGTTTTCCTCGGGCGGATCGAGCGAGGACAGGCCTTCGCGCACCAGCACGTGGCAGGTGGTGCAGGCGCAGGACTTCTCGCACGCATGCTCGATCCCGATGCCGTGATCGAGCAGGCTGTCGAGAATCGAAGCGCCGGGGTCGGCCTCGATCAGCGCGCCTTCCGGGCACAGTTCCTCGTGGGGGAGCACGACGATGCGGGTCACAGTTCGATCTCGTCGAGCCGGTGGCCGGCCAGCGCGGAGCGGATGCTGCGGTTCATGCGCTCCTGCGCGAAGGCGGCGGTCGCCGCGCCCAAAGCCTCGATGCCGTCCTTGATCGCGCGGTGATCCTCGCCGCGCGAGAGCTCGCGCAGGCTCGCGACGCCTGCCTCGATGCGCGCGCGCTCGGCCTCGCCCAGCATTGCGCCGTCTTCGCGCAGCGCGCTCTCGGTCGCAGCGAGCACGCGCGCCGCCTCGACCTGCTGCTCGCGCAACGCGCGCCGGTGCATGTCCTCCCCGGCGTGTTCGAACGATTCGCGCAGCATGCCTGCGATCTCCTCGTCGCTCAGGCCGTAGGAGGGCTTGACGATCACGGACGCCTCGATGCCGGTCGACATCTCGCGCGCGGACACCGCCAGCAGGCCGTCGGCATCGACCTGGAAGGTCACGCGGATGCGCGCCGCACCTGCGGCCATCGGCGGGATGCCGCGCAGTTCGAAGCGCGCGAGCGAGCGGCAGTCGCTCACCAGTTCGCGTTCGCCCTGGACGACATGGAAACTCATCGCGCTCTGCCCGTCCTTGAAGGTGGTGAATTCCTGGGCACGCGCGACCGGAATCGTGGAGTTTCGCGGAATGACCTTCTCGGTCAGCCCGCCCATCGTCTCGAGACCGAGCGACAGCGGGATGACGTCGAGCAGCAGCCAGTCGTCCTCCGCCCTGCGGTTGCCGACCAGCACGTCGGCCTGGATCGCCGCGCCCAGCGCGACCACCTTGTCGGGATCGAGATTGTTGAGCGGCTCCTGCCGGAAGAACTCCGCGACCGCCTGCTGGACATGCGGCATGCGCGTCGCGCCCCCCACCATGACGACGCCCTTGATGTCCTCGACGCGCAGATGCGCATCGCGCAGCGCCTTGCGGCAGGGCGCGAGCGTCTTCGCGATCAGGTGCGCGGTCATCTGCGCGAACTCTTCGCGCGCGAGCATCAGGTTGATCGTCCCGCCGCTCGCGAGCCGCGCCACCACCGCGGTCTCCTCGTGCTGCGTGAGATCCTCCTTGGCCTCGCGCGCCTTGATCAGCAGCCGGCTCGAATCTCCGGCATCGAGCGGGGCCGTCGCCGCGTGGTCGAGAATCCAGCAGTACAGCCTCTGGTCGAAGTCGTCGCCCCCGAGCGAGGCATCACCGCTCGTGGCGAGCACCTCGAACACGCCGCGCGACAGGCGCAGGATCGAGATGTCGAAGGTGCCGCCGCCCAGATCGTAGATCGCGTAGACGCCCTCGGCGGCGTTGTCCAGGCCGTAGGCGACCGCCGCCGCGGTCGGCTCGTTGAGCAGCCGCAGCACGTTCAGTCCGGCCAGCCGCCCCGCGTCCTTGGTCGCCTGGCGCTGCGCATCGTCGAAGTAGGCGGGCACGGTGATCACCGCCCCTGCGAGATCCCCGCCGAGACTCGCCTCGGCACGTGCGCGCAATACCCGCAGGATCTCGGCCGAAACCTCGACCGGGCTCTTCACGCCCGCCGCGGTGCGCAGCCGTACCATGCCGGGAGCATCGACGAAATCGTAGGGCATGGTCTCGACGTGGGCGACGTCCTTCAGTCCGCGGCCCATGAAACGCTTGACCGAGACGATGGTGTTGCGCGGATCGGTGGCGCGTGCGGGCGCGGCGACGTGGCCCACGGCCACCTCGCCATCGGCCCGGTAATTCACGATCGAGGGCAGCAGCGCGCGCCCGCGCTCGTCGCTGAGCACGACCGGGACGCCGTTTCGCACCGTGGCGACCAGCGAGTTGGTCGTACCCAGATCGATCCCGACCGCGAGCCGGTGGTCGTGCGGCGGCCTCGACAGGCCGGGTTCGGAAATCTGCAGCAGCGCCATCAGCTCTCCAGCACCGCCGCCGCCTCGCCGACGTCGTGTTCCAGCTTCTCGATGAACATCAACCGCCGTGCGGCGTCCGCCGCGGCATTCCAGTCTTCGGCTTCGTCCAGCGCGCGCGCCAGTTCCCCGGTGAGCGTGCGCGCCTCGCCGTCCAGACGCTCGCGCAGCGCGTCCAGCGCCGCGAGGTCCGACTCGCCGCGGGCCTCCGCGAGCGCCTCGCGCCACTCCATCTGCTCCGCCAGGAAGTCTGCGGAAACCGCGGCCGCGGCCGGATGATCGATGTCGATCCCGCGCAGGCCGAGCAGATAGCGGGCGCGCGCGAGCGGCGCGCGCAGCGTGCGGTAGGCCTCGTTGACGCGGGTCGCCCATTGCATCGAAAGGCGCTGCTCGGTCTGTGGCCGGTGGGCGTAGCGGTCCGGATGGACCTCGGCCTGGAGCGCGCGGAAGGCACGCTCGAGCGCCGCCTCGTCGATGCGGAAGCGCGGCGCGAGCCCGAACAACGCGAAATAATCCTTGCCGAATTCCATTTCAGGGGACAGGGGAAAAAAGCCGGTTTTCGGGGCCGGGTGCGAACCTGAGTCCATACCGCGATTCACTCGCCCTCCGCGCCCGGTTCCCGGTCTCCCAGGTTTTCCGTTCCGCGAGAATCGCCCGGCAGAAGCGCAATCCGACCAAGCTCTGTCCCCTGTCTCCCGCCTACACGTTGAAGCTCTCGCCGCAGCCGCACTGGTCCTTGACGTTGGGGTTGTTGAAACGGAAGCCCTCGTTGAGCCCCTCGCGAACGTAGTCGAGTTCGGTGCCGTCGAGGTAGGCGAGACTCTTCGGATCGGTGATGACCGTCACCCCGTGGCTCTCGAAGCTGATGTCCTCCGGATACAGCTCATCGACGAACTCGAGCTTGTAGGCCATCCCGGAGCAACCCGAACTGCGCACCCCGAGCCTCACCCCGGCGCCCTTGCCGCGCCTGGCGATGAATCCCGCCACATGCTTCGCGGCCCTCTCGGTCAATGTGATCGCCATCTTCTTCCCTTCCGCCTTCAGCCTTCCGCCTCTTCGGCGGCTTCCCGCATCATGCCGTGCTTGTGCTTGTAGTCGGCCACCGCCGCCTTGACCGCGTCCTCGGCCAGGATCGAGCAGTGGATCTTCACCGGCGGCAGCGCGAGTTCCTCCGCGATCTGCGTGTTGCGGATGGTGAGCGCCTCGTCGAGCGTCTTGCCCTTGACCCACTCGGTCACGAGCGAGGACGAGGCGATCGCGGAACCGCAGCCGTAGGTCTTGAAGCGCGCATCCTCGATCAGCCCGTCCCTGCCCACGCGGATCTGCAACTTCATCACGTCGCCGCACGCCGGGGCCCCGACCATCCCGGTTCCGACCTGCGCGTCGGACTTCTCGAACGAACCGACGTTGCGCGGATGCTCGTAGTGTTCCAGTACCTTGTCGCTGTATGCCATGGTGACTCCCGGGTTTCAGGTTTCAGGTTTCAGGTTTCGGGTTTCGGGTTTCGGGTTCTTCAGTGCGCCGCCCATTGCACCGTATTCAGGTCCACGCCCTCTTTCACCATCTCCCACAGCGGCGAAAGCTCGCGCAGCTTGTCGATCCGACGGTGCAGCAGATCGACCGTGTAATCGATTTCCTCCTCGGTGGTGAAGCGCCCGATCGTGAACCGGATCGAGCTGTGCGCCAGCTCGTCCGAGCGCCCCAGCGCGCGCAGCACGTAGGACGGCTCCAGGCTCGCCGAAGTGCAGGCCGAGCCGCTCGAGACCGCAACGTCCTTGATCGCCATGATCAGCGACTCGCCCTCGACATAGGCGAAGCTCAGGTTGAGGTTGTGCGGCACGCGCCGCTCCATGTCGCCATTGACCTCCACCGCCTCGATGTCGGACAGCCCGTGCAGCAGCCTGTCGCGAAGCCTGCGAATGTGCTCGTTCTCGCTCGCCATCTCCTCGCGCGCGATGCGGAAGGCTTCTCCCATGCCGACGATCTGGTGGGTGGGCAGGGTGCCCGAACGCAGCCCGCGCTCGTGCCCGCCGCCGTGCATCTGGGGCTCGATGCGGCAGCGCGGCTTGCGCCGCACGTAGAGCGCGCCGATGCCCTTAGGCCCGCAGGTCTTGTGCGCCGAGAACGCCATCAGGTCGACCTTCAGTTCCTGCAGGTCGATCGGCGTCTTGCCGGTCGCCTGCGCCGCGTCGACATGGAAGACGATGCCGCGGCTGCGGCAGATCTCGCCGATCTCGGCGATCGGCTGGATCACGCCGATCTCGTTGTTCACCATCATCACCGAAACCACCGTGGTGTCGGGGCGCAGCGCCTGCTCGAAGCGACCGAGGTCGATCAGCCCGTTCTCCATGACATCGAGATAGGTGACCTGGAAGCCCTGGCGTTCCAGCTCGCGGCAGGTGTCCAGCACCGCCTTGTGCTCGGTCTTGACCGTGATCAGGTGCCTGCCCTTGCCGCTGAGGAAGTGCGCCGCGCCCTTGAGCGCGAGGTTGTCCGACTCGGTCGCCCCGGAGGTCCAGATGATCTCGCGCGGATCGGCATTCACGAGCCGCGCGACCTCGCCGCGCGCCTCCTCCACCGCCTTTTCCGCCTCCCAGCCGAACGGGTGGGAGCGGCTCGCCGGATTGCCGAATTTCTCCGTGAGGTAGGGAATCATCTTGTCCGCCACGCGCGGATCGACCGGGGTGGTCGCGGAGTAATCCAGGTAGATCGGCAGCTTCGGCATCGTCTTGCTCTCCATGTGCGTCGGGGATTGATCGAGAATCGCGTTCCTCAGGCGGAGACCGCGAGCATTCCTTTCAGTCGCGCGGCCGTATCGGCGAGCGCCGCGAGGAAACGCTCGACGTCCCGCGCGTCGTTGCCGCGTCCCAGGCTCACGCGCAGCGCCCCGCGCGCCACATCCGCCGCCACCCCCATCGCGAGCAGCGCGTGCGAGGGCTCGGGCGAGGCGCTCGAACAGGCCGAGCCGCTGGCGCAGGCGAAGCCCGCGCGGTCCAGTTGCGCGACCAGCGTCTCGCCGTCGATTCCCGGCAGCGCGAAGAACACCGTGTTGGGGAGCCGCTCGGCGCCGGCCCCGAACACCCGCGCGCCCAGGCTCGCGAGCCCGCGCTCGATCCGTTCGCGCAGCTCCCGCAGGCGCGGCGCCTCCTGCGCGAGCGCATCGACCGCAAGCTCGCAGGCCAGGCCAAAGCCGACGAGGGCCGCGACGTTCTCCGTGCCCGAACGCAGCCCGCGCTCCTGGCCGCCGCCCGCGATCAGCGGCGCGAGCTCGATGCGCTTGTCCAGCACCAGTGCGCCGGCGCCCTGCGGGCCGCCGATCTTGTGCGAGGACAGGCTGAGCGCACTCACGCCGAGCGCGCGGAAGTCGACCGGGATGCGGCCCAGCGCCTGCACCGCGTCGCTGTGCAGCGGCACCCGCAACGCGCGCGCACGTTCGGCGAGTGCGCCAGTGTGTTGAATGACGCCGGTCTCGTTGTTGGCGAGCATCACCGAAACCAGGCGGGCGCCGGCCAGCGCCTGTTCGAAGGCGTCCGCGTCGACGCGTCCGAGGGGATCGACGCCGATCTCGCGCAGCCGCCAGCCCCGGGCGGCGAGCTGGCGCGCGGGCTCGCGCACGCTCGGGTGTTCGATCGCGGAGATCGCCACCACGCCGGGGCGCAGGCAGGCTGCCGCACCCTTCAGGAACAGGTTGTTCGCTTCCGATCCGCCACCGGTAAACACGACCTCGGTCGGATGCGCCCCCACCACCGCCGCCACCTGGCTGCGCGCCGCGTCAATCGCCCTGCGCGCATGGCGGCCGTACTCGTGCCGGCTGGACGGGTTGCCGAAGCGGCTGCGCAGGTACGGCAGCATCGCCTCCAGCACCCTAGCGTCCAGCGGGGCGGTGGCGTTGTGGTCGAGATAGGTAGGAGCGAACATGGCCGTGGCGCGCCCTCAGACCGGCACCGGCTGCGCCGTCGAGGCGGTGCGGCGCGTGCGGGACTTCGCGCGCCGATCCTGCATCGCGACCGCGTGCAGGCGGCGCCCGCCCGCCTTGGTGAGCTGGGCCAGATTGACCGAGTCGAGATACGCGAACATGTGGCGGTTGAGATTTTCCCACAGGTCGTGAGTCATGCAGCGGTGATCGTCCTGGCAGTTCTTCTTGCCCCCGCACTGGGTCGCATCCAGCGGCTCGTCGACGGCAGTGATCACATCGGCCACCGAGATGCTCTCGGTCGGCCGCGCGAGGGTGTAGCCGCCGCCGGGGCCGCGCACGCTGTTCACCAGCCGGTGGCGGCGCAGCTTGCCGAAGAGCTGTTCCAGATAGGACAGGGAGATGCCGTTGCGCTCGCTGATCCCCGAAAGCGTGACCGGCCCCTCGTGCTGGCGCAGCGCCAGATCGATCATCGCCGTCACCGCAAACCTTCCCTTGGTCGTCAATCGCATGTTTTCACCCCCGCATGACGCGCCGCGCGGCGCGTAGTCGTAGTCCCTGAACCACGCGGCCGAGTATACGAATCCCGACCGTTTCAGTCAACTATTTTTCCCAGGTAATCCGGATCGAACTTGTCCGCGGTGGCCAGCTCGTCGGAAACCGATACGCCGCCGCGCTCCAGCAGCTTGAGGACGATTTGCAGCCGGCGGTCGGTCTCGACCGCGTGGTCGAGCAGTCCGTGGATCGCTTCCGCGACCGGATCGTCCACACCGCGCACGATGGCGTAGGCCGAGAAGCCGAGCTGCTCGGCCTTCTCTTCGCGGCGCTGCGCCGCGCCGGCGTCGATGATGCGCGCCGGGATGCCCACCGCGGTGCCGCCCGCGGGAACGTCGCGCACCACCACCGCGTTCGAGCCGATCTTGGCACCTTCGCCCACCGTGATCGGCCCGAGCACCTTGGCCCCGGCGCCGATCACCACGCCGCGCGCGAGGCTCGGGTGGCGCTTGCCGCGGTTCCACGAGGTACCGCCCAGCGTGACGCCGTGATACAGGGTGCAGTCGTCGCCCACCACCGCCGTCTCGCCGATCACCACGCCCATGCCGTGGTCGATGAACACGCGGCGGCCAATCTGCGCGCCGGGATGGATCTCGATGCCGGTCAGCCAGCGCCCGAAGTGCGAAGCGAAGCGCGCGAGCCACTTGAAGCCCTTCACCCACAGGCAGTGGGAGAGGCGATGAAGCTGGAGCGCGTGCAAGCCGGGGTAGCAGGTCAGCACCTCCCACCGGGTGCGCGCGGCCGGATCACGCTGGAAGACGCAACTGATGTCTTCGCGCAGTCGGTCGAACATGGTCGGATCCGGATTCCATTGTCAAGTCGGGGGATGCTACAAAGTCCCAGTGTTGCGGTCAACTTTGACCCGCTCCGGCCAGGCTTCGGGCGAACGGCCGCGGCCCGTGAGCGCAGCGCCGGATGCTACATTGCTAGACCTGACCCCGCATTCTGATGATGCCGCGCAGGATGTTGACTTCCTCGCGTTCGAGCCCGGCGCGGGCGAACAGGCGGCGCAGGCGCAGCATCATCCTGCGCGGATTGCGCGGATCGAGGAAGCCGGTGGCGATCATCGATTCCTCGAGTGCGGCGAGCAGCCCCTCGACCTCCTCGAAGCTCGCCGGGGCCGCGGCGCCCGCCGGCGCCACCTGTGCACCGAGCGCCGCCAGGCGCAGCTCGTAGGCCATGATCTGGGCGGCGGCCGCGACGTTGAGCGACGAGAAACCGGGATCCGCCGGGATGGTCACCGGGAACCGGCACAGCGCGAGGTCCGCGTTCGTGAGCCCGCAGGTCTCGTTGCCCAGCACCACCGCGACGTCACCGCCGCGGGCGGCGTCGAGGAGCTCGGCCGCCGCTTCCCGCGGCCGCCGAGCGCGCACAGCGAGGTCGCGCCGGCGTGCGGTGAGCGCAGCGGCAGAGACCGTGCCCGCGAGCGCCTCGGCGAGGCTGCCGCAGACCGTGGCGGCATCGAGCAGGTCAACCGCCCCGCGTGCGCGCGCTCCCGCATCGGGATGAGGAAAAGCGCCGGGGTTCACCAGCCTCAGATGCGCGAGCCCCATCGCCTTCATCGCGCGTGCGGCCGCGCCGATGTTGCCCGGATGGACGCTCTCGCACAGAACGAAGCGGATGCGCCCGAGCGCCTCGACGCCCCGCAGACTACAATCGCCCTTTCCCATCCGAGCGCACCATGCATCCCGCCCTCAATTTCGCCGTCAAGGCCGCGCGCCGCGCGGCGAAGATCATCAACCGCGCCTCGCTGGACCTGGACCGCGTCAAGGTCAGCACGAAACAGCACAACGACTTCGTGACGGAGGTGGACAAGGCGGCCGAGGAGGCGATCATCGGGATCCTGCACGACGCCTATCCCGACCACGCGATTCTAGCAGAGGAATCCGGTGCTGCCGGCCGGTCGGACTTCCAGTGGATCATCGATCCGCTGGACGGCACCACGAACTTCATCCACGGCTTGCCCCAATATGCCATTTCGATCGCTCTCGCGCACAAGGGCGTGATCACCGAAGCCGTGATCTTCGATCCGAACCGCAACGAACTCTTCACGGCCTCGCGCGGCGCAGGCGCCTACCTCAACGACCGCAGGATCCGGGTCTCGCGCCGCCCCAGGCTCGCCGACGCGCTGATCGGCACCGGCTTTCCATTCCGCGTGTTCGAGCATGCGGAGGCCTATCTCGCCATGTTCCGCGAGTTCATGGTCAAGGCCTCCGGCGTGCGCCGCCCTGGCTCGGCCGCGCTCGACCTCGCCTGGCTGGCGGCGGGGCGCATCGACGGCTTCTGGGAGATCGGGCTCGCGCCCTGGGACATGGCCGCGGGCTCGCTCCTCATCACCGAAGCCGGCGGCCTGGTCGGCGACCTCGAAGGCGAGCCCGGATTCCTCGACAGCGGCAACATCGTCGCCGGCAACCCGCAGGTCTTCGTCCAGGTGCTCCAGGCCATCGCGCCCCATCTCACGCCCGGATTGCGCGCGAGCCGCACGGCGAAGGGCGGCTGAGGCCCGCCGTTGCCGGCGCTCAGGTTCCGGTCGCGGCGCTCGCCGCCTGATCGAGGGCCTGCGCGAGCCGCGCGCGTACGCGCAGGAACGCGATGCCTGCCGCGATCGTGGCGAGCGCTCCGAGGGCGAGCGTCGCGCGCACGCCCAGGTGCTCCGCGGCTGCCCCCGCAGCGAGCGCGCCGAGCGGCGCGATGCCGAGAAACGACATGGTGAAGATCGACATCACCCGCCCGCGCAGCTCGTCGCGCACCAGGGTCTGGAGCGCGGTGTTGCCGCCGGCCACCGCGCTGATGATGCCGAAGCCGACCGCCATCAGCGAGGGCACCGCCAGCCAGAGGCGGCCGCTGGCGGCGAAGGCGAGCACCCCGGTGCCCACGACGAAGGGCGCGGCGGCGATCGTCCGGTCGAGCCCGCGCGCAGAGCGCCTCGCCGCCAGCACCACGGTCCCCACGACCGCACCGCCGCCGGCGCAGGTCATGAGCAGGCCGAAGGTGGCGGCGCCGCCCGCGAACACGTCGCGCGCGAACGCCGGCATCAGCACCGCATAGGGCGTGGCGGCAAAGCTGACGGCGGCGATCAGGCCGAGCAGGCCGCGCACTGCGGGCGTCCCGAACGCATAGCGGAAGCCGTCGGCGAGCGCGCGGCGCAGGCCGCTCGCGGCGCGCTTCGCGCTCCGGGTGCGGATCGCGGCCAGTGCGAGCAGCACCGCCAGATACGAAGCCGCGTTGAGGGCGAAGCACACCGCCTCGCCCACCGCGGCCACGATCAGCCCGGCGGCCGCCGGACCGACCAGCCGTGCGCCGTTCATCGCGAAGGAATTGAGCGCGATCGCGTTGGGCAGGTCTTCGCGACGCTCGACGAGCTGGACGAAGAACGACTGGCGCGCAGGAACGTCCACCGCGTTGATGCAGCCGAGCACGAGCGCGGCCGTGACCAGATGCCACGGCTGGACCGCACCGGTGACCGTCAGGCCCGCCAGCGCCACGGCCTGCGCGAGGGCGCACGCCTGGGTTCCGATCAGCAGGCGGCGCCGGTCGGCGCGGTCCGACCACAGCCCGCCCAGAGGAGCGAGCAGCAGGATGGGGATCTGCCCGGCGAAGCTCACCACCCCGAGCAGCAGGGTCGAGCCGGTGAGCCGCCAGGTGAGCCAGCCCATGGCGATCTGCTGCATCCAGGTGCCGACGAGCGAGAACATCTGCCCGGCGAAGTACAGGCGGTAGTTGCGGTGCCGCAGGGCGCGGACGATCTCGGGCATCCGCGCGATCATACGGCCTCGCCGCGCGATGGTGGGGTCAAGGTCAATGCTGGCAATGCTGGGGTCAGGTCTTGACATCACGGTTCCCGGGTCCGTCCCCGGCGACCGCGCGTGCGCAATGCGTGATCACCGACCGCCGTGACGCCGCGCGCAAGCCCGACACCGGCGGCCGCTGCTGGGCGCGGTCTGCCCCGGCTCGTCCTCCGCCCCGGGCGACGAGCCCCATCGCGATCACAACCGTGATGTCAAGACCTGACCCCGCTGTTGCCGCTGTTGCCAGTCGCGCAGTGCGCCGAGGATGGTCCGGGAGAGATCGTCGTCGTCCCAGGGCTTGGTGAAGAACTTGCTGACCGCGCCGCGGTTGATCGCGCCGGTTACCGCATCCAGTTCCGTGTATCCCGAAAGCATGATCCGCACGACATCAGGATGAAGATCCTTGACCCGCCCCAGGAATTCGGTGCCGCTCATTTCGGGCATGCACTGGTCCGAGACGACCACCGCGATCTCGTGGAGCGCCAGCAGTTCGAGGCCCTCGCGCGCGCCGCTCGCCGAAAGCACGCGGCAGCCGCTCCCGTGCAGGGCGCGCCGCAGGGCGTTGCACACCCCCGGCTCGTCATCGACCACCAGCACCGCGGGCTCGCTATCGCTGCGCGCGTCATCTTCCGCATTCTGCCAGCGGTCCCCGCGGAGCCCGCGCTCGCACTCCTCGGCCGGCAGCGGCCGGCTGTAGAAATAGCCCTGGACCGCATCGCAGCCGTGGGCGCGCAGGGTGCGCACCTGCCCTTCGCTCTCGGCGCCCTCCGCGAGCACTTCGATGTTCAGGCTGTGGGCCATCGCGATCACCGCCAGCGCGATGCTGGCCTCGCCGGGATCGGTGGTCAGGTTGCGGATGAAGGAGCGGTCGATCTTGAGCCTGCCGACCGGCAGCCTCCTGAGATAGCCCAGGCTGGAGTAGCCGGTGCCGAAATCGTCCATCGCGATCTTCACGCCGATCGCCCGCAGCTCGTCGAGGGCCGCGGCCGCGATCTCGATGTTTTCGATCAGCATCGATTCCGTCACCTCGATCTCCAGCGATCCGGGCGGCAGTGCTGTCCGCTCCAGGATTCTGCGCACCGTCGCCACCAGCGTGCCGCTGCGAATCTGGGCCGCGGACACGTTGACAGCCATCACACCCGGCTCCAGGCCCGCCCCCGCCCAGGCCGCCGCCTGGCGGCAGGCACGCTCCATCGCCCACTCCCCCAACTGCACGATCAGGCCGCTCTCCTCCGCGAGCGGAATGAAGTCGCCCGGAGGGATCAGGCCTTTCGTGGGGTGCATCCAGCGCACCAGGGCCTCGAAGCCGATCACGCGGTGGCTGCGCAGGCTCACTTGCGGCTGGTAGTGCAGCACCAGCTCGCCGCCGGCGATCGCGCGCCGCAATTCCTGCTCGAGATCGAGCCCCTTGGCGAGCGCGTCCGGGCGGCTCATCGCCTCGTGGTAGCGCAGGCAGCCGCCGCGCCCTGCGCGCTTGGCCTGGTCCATCGCGAAGCCGGCATGCGTGAGCAGGGCTTCGGCGCTGTCGCCATCGCCGGGGTATACGGCCACCCCGGCGGTCGCGGTCAGCGTGACACACGATTCGCCGACGCCTGTCGGCTCGCCGAGCGCGGCCTGGAGCCTGCGTGCCATCTCCTGCGCATCGTCCGAATCGCCGATCTCCGAAAGCACGACGACGAACTCGTCCCCGCCCGGACGTGCGACCGTGTCGACCCCACGCACCGCGCCGGCGAGCCGCTTCGCCGCGACCTGCAGCAGGGCATCGCCGCGCGCGTGCCCGTAGCGGTCGTTGATGCGCTTGTAGCGGTCCAGATCCATGCTGAGCACGGCCATCTTGCGCGATGCGCGATTCGCGCCCGCCATCGCCTGAGCGATCCGGTCGAGCAGCAGGCGCCCGTTGGCGAGCCCGGTCATGCTGTCGTGGTTCGCGCGGCGCGCGAGTTCTCCCTGCATGCGCACCCGCTCGTCGATGTCCTCGAAGATGCTGACGAAATGGGTGAGGATGCCGGCCTCGTCGCGCACCGGCGCGACCGCGAGCCGGGTCCAGCGCACGCCGCCGTCCTTGCAGATCACGCGGATCACCGCGCGGCCCCCGGTGGCCTCGCGCAGCGCGCGGCGGATCGGGTCGAGCCCGGACTGGCCGAGCAGCCCGCCGAGCAGGAAGCGGCCGTTGCGCCCGAGCGCTTCCTCGCGGGCATAACCGGTCAGCGACTCGAAGCCGCGATTGACGTAGGCGATGGGGTGGTCCGCGGCGCGGGCGTCGGTGATCATCACCCCGCTGGGGATGTGTTCGAGGGCGCACTGGTACAGCCGCAGCGCCGCATCATCCGGGCTGCCGGCCTTCGCGGCCGATCGGGCGCGCCGCGCGAAGCGCATCGCGCGCGGCAGGAAATCGTCCGCGGCGTGCGCCGGCCCGACATCCGCGGGACGCAAGGCCTTCATCGCGCCACCGTTCCGGCTCGTTACAGGATCCATTCGCTGCCCCTGGAGGCAGGGCGTTTGCGACTGCAATGGCTGCAATCAACGGCCGCCGCGGCGCCCGGCTCATCGGGATTTCCCTGAGGCTGGCCGGTCCGGCTCACCTACGACGCGGTGGAGATCACTCCGTTGCGGATCGCCCAGCGCACCAGGCCGGCGACCTCGCGGACGCCCAGCCGGCTCATCAGCATCGCGCGATGGGTCTCGACCGTCTTGGGACTCAGCCCGAGCCGGAACGCGATCTGCTTGGTACTCTCGCCCTCGGCGATGGCCTGGAGGACCTCGCGCTGGCGCGGGGTCAGGATATCCGGCGCGGCGCCGCTTTCCGCGAGCCGATCGAGCACCGCCTCGACCGCCTCGCGCGAGATCCGAGGAGCGAGATAGCTGCCGCCCGCCGCCGCCTCGCGGATGGCATTCTCCAGTTCCTGCGGCGCGGCGTCCTTGACAAGGTAGCCGCAGGCGCCGGCACGCAGGGCCGCGCCGACGTACTCGGTTCCGGAATGCATCGACAGCGCGACGATCCGCACCGCCGGGTCGAGCGCGTGGATGCGGCGTATCGCCTCGAGGCCGTTCATGCGCGGCAGGATGAGGTCGATGAGCGCGACCTCCGGATGCAGCCGGCGCACGGCATCGATCGCCGCACGGCCGTCGCCGGCCTCGCCCACGACCTCGATGCCGTCCATCTCGCGAACCAGCAGGCGCAGGCCGGCGCACATCAGCGCGTGGTTGTCGACGACGAGCACGCGGATCATGCGCCGCCCTCCTTCACCGGGATGCGCGCCCGGACCGTGGTGCCGCCGCCGGGCTCGCCGAGGACGGTGAGGCTGCCGCCAAGCGCCGCGGCGCGCTCGCGCATCCCGATCAGCCCAAGCCCGCGGCGCGCCTGCTCGCCGGCAGGCACACCCGGATCGAAACCGCAACCGTCGTCGCGTACCGTCACGGCGAGCGCGTCCGCACCGATCTCCAGTCCGATCTCCACGCGCGAAGCCCCCGCGTGACGCATGACGTTCGCGACGGCTTCCTGGACGATGCGGAAGGCGGCGAGTTCGACCGGCGCGGGCAACCGCCTGCCCTCCACGTTCCCTGTCAGCGACAGCGCGATCCCGGCGCGCCCCAGATGGGTTGCGGCGTGCTCGCGCACGGCCGGCACGAGACCCAGTGCGTCGAGCTGCGCCGGGCGCAGACCCTGCGCGATGTCGCGCACCTGAGCGAGCAGCCGCGCATTGATCCCGCGCGCCTCCTCGATCCGCCTGTCGGCCGGCTGGATGCGCGCCTCGGCCAACTGCGAGCGCGCCGAAGCCAGCAGGATCTCGACCGCGCCCAGCGACTGGCCAATCTCGTCGTGCAGCTCGCGCGAGATCTGCGCGCGCTCCTCCTCCTGGACGTAGAGCAGCCGTTCGGTGAGCGCGGCGAAATCGGCCTTCGCGCGCTCCAGATCCACGCGGGCGCGTCCCAGGCCGTCGATGTCCCGGCGCATGCGCGCCGCCGCGCCATGGTCGCCGTCCTCGCCGCGCCCGCCGCGCGCGCGGGCCCGCGTGATCGCAGCCGAGATCGCACCGGGCAGCCGCCCGATGTAATCGGAATGGTCGAGCACGAAATCCTCGGCGCCGCGGCGTACCGCCGCCAGACCGGAGTGCTCCTCGCCCGGCCGTACCAGCAGCACGATGCAGGCGCCAGGGCACTTGGCGCGCACCGCATCGAGCGCATCCACCGCCGGCGATCCCGCGGCACCGTGGCCCAACACCACGCAATCGAAGCCACAGCCCTCCAGCGCACGGCCGAGACCCTGGTGGTCTTCGACGTAAACCAGTTCGAACGACCAGCCGCAGGCACTCTTTCCCGAGAGCACGCGCCCCACCCGCTCCCGGCTCTCCGGACCCGGATTCAGGTGTAAGACACGCGCGGTCACCATCGCAACCTCTTTTTTTTGACCCGCATAATGACGATAGTTCAAACTGTTCGACCTCTCCGTTTCGCCCGGAGCGGCCAAGCGCATTCTGCCCGGACGCCCGCCGCGCGGCATTGAGGGTTTCCCCTAGGTCGCGCGCGGCTGTGACGCAGGATGACACGAGCGGGGCTGCTCTGGATCGCCCCCCCGACCCGTTCCTCCGCATCCCGGCTCCCGGCGCGGGATCCTGCACCGTGTCCGCGCGCCGCCGTTCAAGCACCGCCAGCGGCCGCCGTTATCGCGGTTGCGATGGAACCGATCACAGCCGCTGCGCCCGCCCCGCCCTGCCACGAACCGGCGACGCTGCTCGTCGTGGACGACGAGCCCGGCGTGCTCGCCGCGCTCGGGCGCGTCTTCCACCAGCAGGGCTACCGGGTGCTCACCGCGAGCGGCGGCGCCGAGGCGATCGCGACGCTCGAGCGTGAGGCGGCCGACCTGGTGATCTCCGACATGCGCATGCCCGGCATGGACGGAGCCGGACTGCTCGAACATGTGCGCTCCCGGTGGCCGGGGATGCAGCGCATGCTGCTGACCGGATATGCCGATGTCGAATCCACCGTCGCCGCGATCAACCGCGGCGGGGTCGCGCGCTTCATCACCAAGCCGTGGAACGACGACGAGCTGCGCGCGCTGGTGGCCGAAGCGCTGGAGCGCGCCCGGCTGCGCAGGGAGAACGAGCGGCTCACGGCTCTCGCGCAGCGGCACAACGAAGAGCTCAGGCTGATGAACGAACGGCTCGAGGCCAGGGTCGCCGAGCGCACCGCCGAGCTCGAACAGGTGGTGGCGATGCTCGACGCCTCGCACCGGGAGGTCCGCACCAACTTCCTCGCCTCGATCCGCATCTTCTCCGGGCTGATCGAGATGCGCGCCCCGAGCATGGCCGGGCATTCGCGCCGCGTGGCGGAGCTCGCGCGCGCGGTCGGGCAACGGCTGGGATTCTCGCCCCCGCAACTCCAGGAGCTGGTCTGCGCCGCCCTGCTCCATGACATCGGCAAGGTCGCGCTGTCGGATGCGCTGCTCGAGAAACCCTTCACCCGGCTCGACGCCGACGAGCGCGCCGCGGTGGCCCGGCACCCGGCCAAGGGGCAGCATGCGCTGATGGAGATCGAGCAGCTCAAGGGCGCGGCGGAACTCATCCGCCACCATCACGAGCTCTACGACGGCAGCGGCTTCCCGGACGGGCTGAGCGGGCTGGCGATTCCGCTCGCCGCACGCGTGCTCGCCACCGTCAACGACTACGACGCCCTGCAGGCCGGAACCCTGGTCGGCCGCCGCCTCAACGTCGGCGAGGCGCGCGCCTTCCTCATGGCAAACCGGGGCAAGCGCTACGATCCGGCCATCGTCGACTGCTTCCTCGATGTGCAGCTCAAGTCGGCGAGCGCGAAAAAGGCGGCACTCGACGTTCCCTTCCGCGTGCCGGATCTCAGGCCGGGGATGATCCTCGCCCGCGACCTGCACCACCGCGACGGCTACCTCCTGCTGGCACACGGTTTCGCGGTCACCGAGGCCGTGATCCAACAGCTCCATCAGCTCGAGCGTGCGGAGGGCTGCACGCTCACCGTCCATGTCACCGTCGAGAGCGCCCGCGCGGCGCGCGCGGCCGAAACCGCGGAGGCCGCGGCCGATGCGGCCTGACGACCCGCCCTGCGGCCACGCCCTCGCGGCCGACGATGCCCTGGTCTGGGGCGAGAGCTATCTGACCGGCATCGACGCCATCGATGGCGAGCACCGCAGGATCATCGAGTTCGTCAGCCGCATCGCGCGCGCCCGGCACGGCAAGGCCGGCACGCACGACATCCGCGAGCGGGTCGCAGAGCTGCGTGCGTTCTGCGGCACACACTTCGCGACCGAGGAAGCGCTGATGGAGCGCTCCGGCTGTGCACTCCGGCACGTCCTCGGCCACAAGCGCGAGCATCGCGACTTCGCCGGGCACCTCGAGCTGTTCGGGCGCTGGCTCGACGAGGATCCTGCACTGGCGGCCGGGCCCACCCTCGCCTTCCTCAAGGACTGGCTGATCGACCACATCCTGCGCACCGACAAGTCGATGGCCCGCCAGGTCGAGGCCATCGGCCGCGGCGTCTCCCCGGAGCAGGCCTGCGCGGACGAGGCGCAGTTCGAGGCCGACAGTTCCGGAGTCCTCCTCGGCACCGTGCAGCGCCTCCACGCGGAGCTCGGCATCTACAACGCCCGCCTGCGCGAGCGCAACCAGGAGCTGGCAGAAGCCCGCGAGGCGCTCGCCCGCGTCAACGCGGAGCTCGAGGACCGGGTCGTGCGGCGCACCGCCGAGCTCGATGCCGCGAAGCGCCGGCTGGAAGACGCGCAGAGCCATCTCCTGCAATCGGAGAAGATGGCCTCGATCGGACAGCTCGCAGCAGGCATCGCGCACGAGATCAACAACCCGGTCGGCTTCGTGAGCTCGAACCTCGGGACGCTGAAAACCTATGCGCAGGCAGTGCTGTCCCTGATCGCCGAATATGAGGCCGCCGAACACCGCCTCGCCCCCGAGCATGCCGCCGCGCTCGCCGAGGCCCGGAAACGCAGCGATCTCGACTACATCCGGCAGGACATCCTCGGGCTGATCGAGGAGTCGCGCGCGGGCCTCGATCGCGTGCGCAAGATCATCCACGACCTGCGCGACTTCTCCCATGTCGGCGAGACCGAGTGGCAGATCGCCGACCTGCACGCCGGGCTCGACAGCACGCTCGCCGTGGCCTCGAACGAACTCAAGTACAAGGCGCAGGTCACCCGCGAATACGGCGAGCTTCCGCTGGTGCACTGCCTGCCCGGCCAGATCAACCAGGTGTTCATGAACCTGCTGGTCAATGCGGCGCAGGCGATCGCGACCCGCGGCACGATCCGCGTGCGCACCGGCTGCCGCAACGGCTGGGTGTGGGTGGAATTCACCGACGACGGACCGGGTATCAGCCCCGAAGTCCAGCGGCGCATGTTCGAGCCCTTCTTCACCACCAAGCCGGTCGGGAAGGGCACCGGGCTCGGCCTGTCGGTGTCCTACAACATCGTCGCGCGCCATGGCGGGCGCATCGAGGTCGAGAGCGCGCCCGGCCGCGGGACCACGATGCGGGTCGTCCTGCCGGTGGCCGGGCCGCAGGCGTCGCACTGAGGCGCTTTCGCGCGGCAACGGGGCGGTGGCCGGCCGCGGCCACGGCTTCCGACGAAACCCGGCATCCTGCGCCGTCCGTATCCCGAATCCGACTGGCACCAGTGCGCTGCGCCGTTCGCACCTCGCCTGGCACCACTGGCACCATCACATGGGACCGGGGCGGCCCTTTTCTCCCTGCATGGCGCGACTGATGATGCGCTGGCACGGAATCCGGTTTTCCGTGCACTACAAGGGAGGAGATCCTCATGGTCGCTAGACTGTGGCTGCAATTGCTCGCATTCGGCCTGGTGTTCGCGGCAACGGCGCGCGCCGAAATTCCGAAGGAGACCTACGACGCGCTGAAGCTCGACAAGTCCGCGACGTCGAAGCAGCTTTATGAAGCGCTGGTGAATCGCTACAAGGATCCGGCCGAGGGTGCCGGGCGCGGCTCCCACGCCAAGTACTGGGAGCCGATCGCGTTCGGCAAGTACCTGTACCCGGCCATATCCTACAAGCCGCCATCGTCGGTCAAGGACGTCGCTTCGCGCAAGGAGTGCGTGAAGTGCCACACGGACGAGACCCCGGTCTGGGTGAACGCGTGGAAGAAGAGCACCCATGCCAACCTGGACAAGGTTCGCAAACTGACCGCCAGGGATCCCGCCTACTACAAGAAGGCCAAGCTCGAGGAGGTCGAGAAACATCTGCGCACGCTGGGCAAGCTGGGTGCGGGCGAGCAACTCAAGGAAGTGGGTTGCATCGACTGCCACGTCGACGTCAACACCAAGAAGAACGCCGACCACCGCGCCGACCTGCGCATGCCCACCGCAGACGTGTGCGCCACCTGCCACCTGCAGGAGTTCGCGGAGCGCGAGTCCGAGCGCGACACCATCACCTGGCCGAAGAACCAATGGCCGAAGGGTCGCCCGTCGCATGCGCTGGATTTCAAGGCCAACGTCGAGACGACGATCTGGGCCGGCATGCCGCAGCGCGAGATCGCCGAGGGCTGTACCGTTTGCCACCAGAACCAGAACAAGTGCGACACCTGCCACACCCGCCACGAGTTCTCGGTGGTCGAAGCGCGCCAGCCGCAGGCCTGCGCCACCTGCCACAACGGTGTCGATCACAACAACTGGGAAGCCTACTCGCTCTCCAAGCACGGCAAGGTGGCGGAGATCATGGGAGCCAAGTGGAACTGGAACGTGCAGTTGAAGGACGCCTTCTCCAAGGGCGGCCAGACGGCGCCGACCTGCCAGACCTGCCACATGGAATACCAGGGCAAGTTCAGCCACAACATGGTGCGCAAGGTGCGTTGGGCCAACTATCCCTCGGTGCCCGGCATCGCCGAGAACATCGGCGGCGAGTGGTCCGGCAAGCGTCTGGAAGCCTGGGTGAAAACCTGCACCCAGTGCCACGGCGAAAGTCTCGCCCGTTCCTATCTGGACCTGATGGACAAGGGCACGCTGGCCGGACTCGCCAAGTATCAGGAGGCGCACAAGGTCGTGGCGAAACTCGCCGCGGACAAGCTGCTGCCCGGCCAGACCACCAACCGGCCGGCACCCCCGCCGCCCGACAAGGACGGGATCGCCCAGTTCTTCCAGCTCTTCTGGACCAAGGCGAACAATCCGTCGTCGATCGAGTTCGAGGCCATCGAGATGGGAGAGAATGACCTGGCCAAGCTGCATGTCGGCATGGCCCACGTCAATCCCGGCGGGTGGACCTACACCGAGGGCTGGGAACCACTCAACCGGGCCTACGCCAAGATCATGAGCGAGGACACCAAGCTGCGCGACATGGCGGCGCTGAGGGATCGCGTGGCGAAGCTGGAGGGCAAACGCGCCAGCCTGCTCGACCTCGACAACAACCACGCGTCGCTCGGCAGTCTCGGTGGCGCTCTCCTGCTCGCCGGCGGCGTAGCCCTGGCCGGCTGGCGCAGGCGCGGCAAGAGTGACCGCTGACGCGCTGCGGGCCGGAGATGATGGAAGCAGTGCTCGCGCGGCCCGCTAAGTGGCTCCTCCCATTGCTGGGACTCATCCTGGTGACGGGAGGGCTGCTTCTCCTCGGCTGGATCGGGTACTCGGCATGGAAACCCGGCCCGCCCCCTTATCGCTATCAGCTTGTGGAGGAAGGCGGGGCCGACAAGTTCGCCAAGCTGGGGCTGGAATCCTGGCCGGACCTGAAGATCGGCAAATACGAAGTGCGCGTCGACGGAGTGGACCAACCGGTGGCCGTGGCGCATGTCGCACGCCGGGGCGACGCGGTGCCGGTCATGCTCGGCTGGGAGAACCGCAGCGACGAGCCGGTGGCATTCCTGGATGGCAGCCCGTCCGAGGTGGCCACCCTGGCGAAGGCGGTCGCCAAGCATGCCCCCAAGGAGGCCGTCATGCTCGCCTGGTGGGACACCTCGCGCCAGCTCCGCCTTCTTTCCGGCCGCGAGACCATATTTGCCTCGCATCTGGGCGAGCCCTTCATCGCGCCCGCGGCCTGGCGGGCGCGCAGCGGGCAGATCGGGAAATACGAGAACGAGTTCTGGAAGGCATCGGCGAATGCCGAGGAACAACGCAAGCTGCAGCGCTTCGCCGACGCGCTGACCGGAGAGGCGGAGGCAGGCGTGGCCGTCCTGCGCGAACTGGCGGGCGGACGCGAAGCCTATGTCGCGGTCCAGGTCTCGGACCTCTACAGGCTCGGGCTGATGCGCCCGGAGCGTCTCGGCGTCGCCTACAAGGACTTTCCGGTGAAGGGCGACATGCATGGGCCGATCGGCTTCGTGAAGCGATGGATGCGCGACCACAACTACACCGCTTACGCGCTGCACGAACTCGCCGACGGCCGGGTGCGCGTCTACTTCCTGGCCGATGCGAAGAGCGGCAAGACGCTTCTCGCGCAGATGCTGCCACTGACCACCTCCAGACCGGCCGAGCTGCAGGCCCTGCAACTCGTGTTCCGGCACGGCGGCTACTGGGTGTACAAGATTCCCTCTGCCCTGCCGTCCGGCGGCTGAACTGTCCGTTGGATGGGTTCTTGGTGGCACCAGCATCCGGTGCCCGGGTGGCCCTACCCCTTCGCCCGAACAGTCGATAGATTGCGACCAGAAAGTCGCCGGGAGACTCCGAAATGAATCTGCGCATTGCCCATGGATGGATCGCCGTTCTCACGTTCGCCGGCCTTGTTTCCATGGTCGCCGCCGAACCGTCCTACGAGGGGCGCAAGAAGTGCGGTTCCTGCCATCGCAGTCAACTGGACTCCTGGGAAAAGACGGCCCACGCCAAGGCGATCGATTCGCTGGCGCCCAAGGCCAAGGTCGAGGCCAAGAAGAAGGCCAGGCTCGATCCCGCCAAGGACTACCGGCAGGACAAGGACTGCGTCGGCTGCCACTCGACCGGCTTCGACCAGGAAGGAGGCTACGATCCCAAGGAGCCGAGCAAGTACCTGACCGGCGTCGGTTGTGAGTCTTGCCACGGCGCCGGTTCCGAGTACCGGCTGATCCATCGCAAGGCCGGCCAGGCGTTCGAAAAGAAGAAGCAGACCGCCGCGCGCAAGCAACTGGTCGACACCGGCCAGGAGTTCCAGTTCTCCGAGCGCTGCAACGCCTGCCACCTGAACTACGAGGGTTCCCCCTGGAAGGGCGCGAAGAAGCCGCATACGCCGTTCACGCCCAAGGTCGACAAGAAGTATGCGTTCGATTTCGACAAGGCCGTGCGCAACAACAAGGCGATGCACGAGCATTTCAAGCTCGACGGTACCTTCACCGGCGCACCGGTGCCCTCCTTCCGCGACGAATTTCAGGCCAAGGCCAAACCGGCGGTCAAGGGCAAGGAGGAGTGATGCCCGGCGGCATGCGTCGCCACCTCCGGGAACGCGGCGGCGCGCTGCTCGCCGGCGCCGCCTGCGCGGTGCTCGCGATCGCGGCAGTGATCGGCGGCGAGGCGGCGCTGTCCACCACGCAATTCTGCGTGAGCTGTCATTCGATGTCCTACCCGGCGAAGGAACTGAAGAAGTCCTCGCACTATGGTGCGCTGGGCGCAAACCCGGGTTGCAAGGACTGCCACATCCCCCAGGGGCTGGAGAATTTCCATCTCGCCGTGGCGACGCATGTCATCGACGGGGCGCGGGAACTGGTCCTCGAGTTCAGGAACGACTACTCCGACATCAAGAAATTCAACGCGCGGCGGGCCGGGATGGCCCATGACGCCCGCATGAATCTCAAGCGCTGGGACAGCGTCACCTGCCGTTCCTGCCACCGGGATCCGCAGCCACCGGGCGCGGACGCCAAGGCCGCGCACGACAAGATGCGCACGAACAAGGCGACCTGCATCGACTGCCACCAGAATCTGGTGCATAAGGAGGTGCCCGAGACAGATCTCGACGCCAGTCTCGCTCAGGGCAAGCGGGTACTGAAAAAGGAGGACTGAAGCGCCACGGACCCCCGCGCAATCGGCGGGTGGTACCAGACAACGATCCGTCACTGGCACTATGGACTTTCCGAATATCGGTTCTATGATGGAACCAGAGGGTCGCGCACAGACCCGGACCGAAGGAGGAGTCCATGGAAATCCCCATCGAACTCGATCACGCCGGCCGGCAGTCGCTGCAATGCCAGTTGTATGAACAGTTCCGCCGCCTCATCCTGACCGGGCATCTGCGGCCGGGAGCGCCGGTGCCGGCGAGCCGTGCGCTGGCCGAACAGCTCAGCGTATCGCGCAATACCGTCCTGCTCGCCTACGATCGTCTGGTCGCCGAAGGCTACCTCCAGGCGCGGGAAGCCACCGGCACCTATGTGAGCTTCGAGTTGCCGGAAAACTGTCTCGCGGCAATGAGGCGGAGGGGTGCCGGATCAGCCGCCTCGGATGTCGCGAGGGGGACTCCCATCCCCTTTCAGGGGCAGGCGCAGGCAGTGGTGAATGCGCATCGACTCGCCTGTGATTTCTGGCTCGGACGTCCCGATCCCCATTCCTTCCCGATCAAGATCTGGCGGCGGCTGGTCAACAAGGCGCTGGCGCGTGCGGGCTCGCGTTTCACCGAGTACCGCGAACCTGGCGGACTGGCGGAACTGCGGGAGGCGATCGCGGCCCATCTCGGCGCGGCACGCGGTATCCGTGTGACGCCGGAACAGGTGATCGTCACCGCCGGCTCGCAGGAGGGTCTCAATCTCGCAGCCCGACTGTTGGTGCGCGCAGGCAGCCGCGTCGCCACCGAGAATCCCTGCTACCAGGGCGCCGCCTTCCTCTTCGAGAGCTATGGTGCCGAGCTGGTGCCGGTGCCGGTCGACGAAAATGGCATCGATGTCGACCGCCTTCCGCGCGATGGGGTCGCGCTGCTTTATGTGACGCCGTCGCATCAGTATCCGATGGGTTTCACCCTGTCGCTGGAACGGCGGATCAGGCTGCTCGACTGGGCTTGCCGGTGCGGCGCCTACATCATCGAAGACGATTACGATTCCGACTTCCGTTATCGCGGATCACCGCTCACCGCTCTGGCCGGACTCGACAAGTACGGTTGCGTGATTTATCTGGGCACCTTTTCGAAGTCGATCGGTGCCGGGCTGCGCATCGGCTACCTGGTCGTGCCGCCGGCGCTGGCCGGCGCGGCGCGCACCGCCAAGGCGCTGCTGGACAACGGCCATCCATGGCTCGAACAGGCCGTCATGGCGGACTTCATCCGCAGCGGTTCCTATGCCAATCACCTGCGCCGCATCCGCCATCTCTACGGCGAGCGGCGCGACTGTCTGGTCGAGGCGCTGCGCAGGCATTTCGGCGATGTTCGCCTTTCGGGCCTGGACAGCGGCATGCATCTCGCATGGCATCTTGCCGAGGATCTACCGGCCGCGTCCGAACTCCAGGAACTGGCGCTCGCCGAAGACGTCGGCATCTACTCCCTCGGGTCCGGTGCCGCATACGATTTCGGGGTCTGCGCCTACAGTGCGCGAGCGGTGGTGCTCGGTTATTCGTCGCTGAACGAGGGGCAGATCGAGGAGGGGATCGAACGCATCGCGCGGGCGGTGGCGAGACGGCAGGTGAGCGCCGCAACCCCCATGCGGGCAGAAACGTTCGCCGGCACGAAAACGAGCGAGGAAGATGGGCGCGGGGAAGACGGGCCCGGGCCGAATTACACGGCTCGCCTGATCCGGCGCAGTCCTCGCATGCCTCGCGCACCGGGCTCGGTAATCTCCTAGACCGGCCGCCCGGCGCCGATTTCACGCACCATCGAGGATTTTCCGATCGCGGGCTACCGGGCGTAGCCGCAACCCAGGTCTACCACGATATCGGCCAGGCGCTTGGCTCGCGTCCACAAACGCGCACCGGAGAGCGTGGCCGAGGCCAGCAGACAACTATCGATGTAGCCGATGCCACGGCCCATCAACTCGTGCCGCTCGATGAAGAACAGAACCTCGTCGTGCGACGCCGGCTCGCAGCGCGGCAACAGGGAAAGCGCCCCGAGCACCTCCCTGCGCTTCTTCAGATTGCCGCAGGCGATCTCGCCGATGACCAGCTCGTGACAGGCGACGGCACCGCATTCGAGCAATCCGGCAAGATGCGCATCGCCCGCGCGCAGATGATCGACCCAGACCGAGGTATCGACCAGTATCACTCAGGCTGCCCCGCGTCGCCGGGGGATCGCCTTCATCTGCGGTTCGGCACCCCCCAGCCGGACAAGCCGGCGGGCGCTCTCCCGTTCGATCAGGGCACGCAGGGCTTCTCTCAGGAGAAGACCGCGGTCTTTCAGTCCGCTCAGGCTTTGCGCCTGCGACAGGAGCGCGTCATCGAGCGTAACCGTGGTTCGCATCATCGTTCTCCTTCAGGAATGCATCAATTGATGCAACTATAGATGCGCGCGACTTCGGTGTCGACACCCTTTCATCATGACCCGCGCCCCGATCCTCGTTCGCAGGCGAAGGAATCACGCCGCGCGGGCGGATGGCGTTGGTTCAGTCGAACAGGCGGGCCGCCGTCTGATCTCTCGAGACGCCCAAGCGCGAGGCGACGGAAGACGAGATCGCCGCCAAGGTGCCGATTCGGAGCGCTTCGTGTGCGGGAACCGTCACATGATGCTCGGGTACGGCGGATCACGTCACCCTCATGCGGACGCCTGTCCGGCGCATCACGCGATCGCCGAGAGGTTCCAGTTCGATCCCGGAAACGTCTCGCCGCAACCTCATGCCGCGATCACTTCTTCGCGCGTGAAATGCCACCGGATCACGCCCGGCGTGGCGCCATCGTCAGAATGGCAATGCGCGGCATCGCGCACACGAGCGTGCAGGCCCGGTACATCGTCCGCCTCGGTAGAGATGTCCTCGCCGACAGCCACGGCGGGCGCATCCAGGTCGAAAGCGCGCCGGGGCGCGCAACCACGTGCGGGTCGTCCTGCCGGTCTCCGGGCCGCGTGCGTCGCACTGCGGAATCGAACCGGACAGGCGGGACGCAGACCGAAGGTCCGTGATCGCGACGTCGGCTCAGTCGACTGCACTCGATCGCGCGCGGAGTATCCTGCCCCCATCGATGCAAATGAGAGAAGGACCATGAACGAACGATCGGCGCAGCGCGGTCCACTGGGAACGTTCCTCACCCTGCTTTCAGGCGCGGTGCTGCTCGTGCTCGGCTTCGCGTTTTCCCTGATAATCCTGGCCGTGGTCGCGGTCGCGGCACTCGTGCTCGGGGGCTACTTCTGGTGGAAGACGCGCGAACTGCGCAAGGCGATGCGCGAGCATCCCCCGGCCGGCCATGTAATCGAGGGTGAGGCGGTGATCGTCGAGGAGGTACGGCGAGCAGACGGCGAGCGGCTGCCGCCCGACCCGCCCCGATAGCGCCCGGCGGATCGTCAGGCGCGCGCGGCCAGGCTCCCCGGCCGCGCTCCAAGCGCGATCCCGCCGGCGCCCTCGGAGGCTGCGCGCCGCGCCGCCGGCGCAGCCGCGCGGAAGGTTCGCCGGCGAGTGCCCGATCGGCATCACGCGCGTG
>Ga0100387_10000408_pt1 | contig 35533 bp, 31 predicted proteins | sample CryGeymeta201511_FD_81547 | JGI IMG/M metagenome (GOLD analysis project Ga0100387, IMG submission 81547) | Groundwater microbial communities from Crystal Geyser aquifers in Utah, USA - Crystal Geyser metaG 2015-11 | ecosystem: Environmental > Aquatic > Deep subsurface > Groundwater | place... | reverse complement strand
TACGGTAACAAGCCAAAAGTACATAAAGATGATAATTCCAGCGGTTAGCCCTAAAGATTTATAGAGTTTCTTATAAACTTTTTTTACAGCAACGGTCTTGGCGCGCTTTTTGGGCTTATAATAATAGGGCATATTTTAATTATACCTTAATTTATTTGCAATGCAGTGTATGGGTTACGGACATTTTGGAAAGAATGCCCTTGAAAACTAAATACCACATTGGGGTTAGATTATCTAAACTCCTGTGTGGTCTTACTGAGTTAAAGTATATCAAATAATCAATAAGTTTGCTGTTAAAGGTATTTATATTCTCAATAAGGTCTATACTTCTATCCACAAACTCTTCTTGGATAGTTCTATTAAATCTCTCTACATAAGCATTGGATTTAGGAGTCCTGGGGTACGAGAAGAAGTGGAATACATTGTTTTCCTTTAGGTAGGAATCAAAATATCTTTCAAACTCCAATCCATTGTCTGTTTTTACTGCTAGTATCTTAAACGGAGCTACTTTCTCAAGTTTTTGGTAGAAGTCTAACGCTATCCTGGATGATAGGCTTTTGTATGTATAGGCAAAAGAGAATCTGGAGTATAAATCTACTGCGGTTATTATGTATCTTTTAAGGTTAAGGTCAAATCTAGCTATGGAATCTATTTGTACTTGTTGTCCAGGGAAATATATCTTCTCTCCCTTTGGAGCTCTCATTTTCTTTGATTTCTTCATTGGATAGTTGGAATACGGGTTGTGATAGATCTTCTTTGTTGGCTCGAAGTACCAGTTATTCCTTTTTATGATCTTTCCAATTAGAGATTCTGATACTGGGGTTATACCATTACTTACACAATACTCATCAAGAAGAGCTTTGATTTTGGATTTACCGAGTTTATATGTGTTTTCCCTTATATCTTTAATGAATTTAAGTATTAGTGGATTAACAGACATCCTCCTTGTATTTTTTGGTCTTGTGGATTTAGGGACGAGATAGATAGTTTGGTATTTCCACTTCTTAAGAACGGACCTCCAAAGGTAAATGCTAGATTTGGAAACCTTGAAAGCATCTAGTGTTGGAGAAAGTCCATATTTATCAAAGAACAGGACTACCTCCAAACGCTTTTGTACTATATGATTATTTTGGGTTATGCTCAGATTATGTTTGAATTTCATATATCTAGCATAACCCACTATTCCCTTACCCAGAAATCTTGTTTTATTTGAACTTGGAAAACCATCCCCGTACATTTTTTACATGCACTTTTTCCTAAATGTATCGTAACTTATTCAACTATAAGGCGTGAGAAAGTTTTCGGTTCGGCAAAAATTGTGGATGTGTTAAAATTCAATTATGGCTGCCGTATCCGAGGTTCGGGAAAAATACATAAACTTTTTTGTGGGGAAAAATCATAAAATTGTTCCCCCTGCTTCTATTGTTCCCAAAGACGACCCCACAACTTTATTTACATCGTCTGGTATGCAGCCCCTCATTCCTTATTTAATGGGCAAACCTCATCCTTTGGGAAAACGGCTGGTTAATTCCCAGCCCAGCATCCGTCTTGGGGATATTGAACTTGTGGGCGATACCAGCCATACCACTTCTTTTGAAATGCTGGGCAACTGGTCTTTAGGCGACTATTTTAAGAAAGAACAGCTCGGATACTTTTTTGAATTTTTAACTAAAGAACTTGGTCTTAAAAAGGAAAAACTTTTTGTAACATACTTTAATGGAAGCAAATCCATTCCGAAAGATGAAGAAGTTATATTAACATGGAGAAAGTTAGGAGTTTCGGATGACCATATTTACGGTTATTCCGTTGAAAAAAATTGGTGGAGTCGTTGCGGAGCGCCTCAGGAAATGCCCGTGGGGGAAATAGGCGGCACCGATTCCGAAGTTTTTTACGACTTTGGCATTTCTCACAATCCCGCTTTTGGCAAGACCTGCCATCCAAACTGTGATTGCGGAAGATTTATGGAAATTGGAAACTCCGTTTTTATGGAATATGTAAAAAATGGGGATGGGATGTTTACTAAATTACCCCAAAGCAATGTAGATTTTGGCGGAGGACTTGAAAGGATTACTGCGGCTGTTAATAATACCGCCGATATTTTCAAGATAGATGTGTTTCAGGAAATAATACAGAAAATTGAGAGTTTCACAGGTAAAAATTATTCCGAAAACGCAAATGTACCAGCGATGAGAATAATGGCAGACCATATAAGAGCGGCGGAATTTTTGATAGAGTCTGGAGTTGTTCCTTCCAACAAGGACCAAGGGTATGTTCTTCGAAGGCTTATTAGGCGCTTTGCGGTTAAAATGTTCACTCTTGCCGGGATGGCATCGCTAGAAAAATTTCGTCAATCAAATCTTGTCCACACTACAGTAAAGGAGGAGCTGGAAAAGTTCTCGTTAGCGTTAGGCAAGGGTTTTAGGGTTTTGGATAAAATGGCTAAAGAAAATTCTGGAGCTGTATTTTCGGGAGAGAAAGCATTTTTGCTGTACGAGTCCTATGGCTTTCCTGTTGAGGTAACGGACGAGCTTGTCCGCCAAAAGGGTTTTATTAAAGGCGTGGACAAGAAAGGTTTTTTAGAGCGGAAAAGCGAGCATATAAAATCCTCGCAGAAGTTTTCCAAAGGGTTGTTTAAAGGCGGGCTTGCCGATAAAAGCGAGGAGACAAAAAAACTGCATACCGCGACGCATATCCTTCACGCAGTTCTAAGAAAAGTCTTGCGCGCAAACATTTCGCAAAAAGGCAGTAACATCACTTCCGAAAGATTAAGGTTTGATTTCTCGTTTAATAGAAAACTTACGGATGCGGAATTGCTTGAAGTTGAAAAAATAGTTAATGAAATTATTAAGAGCAATGTAGCCGTTAAATGCGAAGAAATGTCCCTTGAAAAAGCGCAGAAGGAAGGAGCGCTTGCATTTTTTGGCGAGAAATATGGGAATAGGGTTAATGTTTACAGCATTGGGGATTTTTCAAAAGAGCTTTGCGCCGGCCCCCACATTAAAAATACAAAAGAGTTGGGAAAGTTTAAGATAATTAAACAGGAATCGGTGGGGAGTAATGTTAAAAGAATAAAAGCGGTACTTGAATAGGGGGTAGAATGCAAAATTATGAAAGATATTAATGAAAGAGATAAAAAATCTTTTAATGGTCTAACGCCAACAGAATGGGCATCTTTAAGTAAAAATGTTTGGGATGATGTTAGTTCTCCACGGGAGCCTTATCAAAAAGAACATGGAGCAACCTATCCTATTGCTTTAGCGGATAGAATAATCAGAATGTACTCTAATGAAGGGGATATTGTTTTTGACCCATTTGTTGGGGTTGGGACCACTGTTACAAGCGCATATAGGCAGAGGCGTTCTGGAATAGGTATAGAGCTGGATGAAAAATTTTTCACAATTGCGAATGGTGTTTTGAAGCGGGAGAAAGCCAATTTTTTTGACAAAGAAGGAGGTAAGTTATTCCATGTTATTTACAATGACGATTGTAGAAATCTTAAAAAGTATTTGAAGGAGTCTTCTATCCAACTAACATTCACATCGCCACCCTACGCGAACTTTATTCAACGGTCATTGAAAGATAGGCAGAAAGTGCATAAAACATCCTTAATAAAATATGCCAACAATTCAACTGTAAAACAATATAGCCAAAAGGCAGAAGATTTTGGTAATTTAGATTACCCCGACTTTCTCAAAGAGGTCAAAAAGATATTGATAGACAATTTGCAGGTAACAAAAATAGGTGGGTATAGTGTTTGGGTGGTAAAAGATTATAGGGATACAAAAAATAAAATCCCTTACATAGATTTCCATTCTGATCTAGCGAGTGTTGGTAAAGAAGCAGGGTGGTATTACCACGATTTGATTATTTGGAATCAAAATTTCCAAAGGAGGCTGGTGCTTTTAGGATATCCCAGTGTTTTCTATACAAATCAAAACTGTTCATTTATTGTAATTCTTCGTAAGCCCTACTACAATGGGTAATAATTTATTAGAAATATTTAATCACGAGAGAAAAGGACTAGATCATCCGCTTCATTCCTTTCATGCCTACCCTTGTAAATTTCCTGCTTTTATTCCAAGGGAGATAATTAAAAGATATGCTAATAAAGGGGATGTAATCTGCGACCCGTTTGTTGGTTCTGGTACAACATTGCTGGAAGCTACCCTTTTAGGATATTCCTCTATAGGGAATGATATAAATCCTCTCTCATGTCTTTTGTCCAAAGTTAAGGGAAAACCGCTAGATAAAAAACTGTTGAATAAAATTGATATTTTGCTTACTTATCTGTTAGAACATTATAAAAAAACGGATGTGGTTAAGGAGTATTATTATAAAAGTATTGAGCATTGGTTTCAGGAGAATGTTGTTAGGGAGCTTTCATTTCTTAAAGAAAATATTTTAAGAATTAAGGAGCAGGATTTAAGAGATTTGCTATTGATAGTATTGTCATCAATAATTGTTAAAGTTTCAAACCAAGAAAGCGATACAAGGTATGTGGCGATAGAGAAGAGATTAAAAGATTATGAAACAATAAAAATGTTTATTGAGAAAGCTGAGGAAATTAAAAGAGCGCATTTGGATTTTTTTGAAAAGACTAAAAATAAAAAAATAGATGTTAAAATTTTACAGTTAGATAGTCGAAATCTATCTGCAATCAAAGATGATTTTGTTGATATAATAATTACATCTCCTCCGTATGCAAATACTTATGACTATTACTTATATCATAAGCATAGGAAGTATTGGTTAGATATGGATATTAAATTCGCGCAATTAAATGAGATTGGCTCAAGACGAGAGTTTTCTTCACTTAAAGAAAGTCCTAAAAAATGGGAGGAGGATATCAAAAAATGTCTTTTAGAGATGAGAAGAATAATTAGAGAGCACAAAAATATTTTCATTATTATTGGAGATTCTGTAATAAATAAAAAAATAATAAAGATGGATGAGATTATTAAAAGACTTTCTGGTGAGATTGGTTTGAAATATATAGATGGGGTATCGGTGCCACTTTCAAGACATTCTAGAGCATTTAATCCAAGTTTTGCCTCTGCTCTTGAAAAAAAGGAGCATTTAATTTTACTGAAGAAATAATTATGAACAGAGAAATAAGAATATATTACGAATCATACGAGCAGGCAAATCATTACATTAAACCAATTATTAAAAATAGTTTTCCTGATATAGGACTAAAACTTGTTTATCTTTCTAAAGGAAAGGGGTACATTGACGGGTCTTTAATTTCTAAAATACTAAAATTTAAAAATCCGGATATAATGATTTCCTGTGTAGTAGGTACTGAGGAAATACCTCTGTTTGTAATAGAATTTTCTGAAGCTGTAACAACGGAGGATCACGAGTTGCAAAGGTTTGATGGTTATCTTGGAGCGGTAGCGGGAAAATGTTTTTATGTAAGGATTTCACCATTTAAAGAATCGCAGAGTAGACATGGCGGTAATATCGGTTTTGATACCTTTGAACCCTATGCTTTGATCTTTAAAAGATTTAACTTACCAGCATTCCATTTTGAGTGGCCGATGGAAACGCCAAGTCTCGTAGAGAGAAATCCTGAATACCTTTCGTGTCCGCCAAATATAGCGAATTTTGATTATTTAATAGTTAAAACAATTAAAGTTGTTTCGGAAAATTATAAAGATGTAAAGAAACAGGGACTTTCTAAAATTATTCTGCCCCAAATAAAAAATAAATATTTAGTAGAATGGCTCGAAAGACTTGAAAAATTTACTCTTTTAGCCGATCATTCTAGTTTTAGAAGCTCCAGGCTGAAATGGCTAAAAAAAGAGAATGCTTTTCTTTTTAAACTTAATCGTATGGGGCATGCAATGGACCCGGAGAGAGGTATGATTTGGTATTACAAATGTAGATATAATGAGGAGATAATATCAAGAATAGTTTTTCCATCCCGTGGGGACAGGGTTTTTGAGAAAAATAAGTTAAAAAATGATTTAGATTACTTGAATGCTTTTATAGAGGGAACCAGTTTAGATATGGGTGGCAACTTTACCACTTTTTTAAAAACACAAGGGTACCTGTCACCTAAATTAGTTTCAAAAGAGATAAATATTACAAAATTTGTTTCTGATAATCTAAATTTATTCAATAAGGCATTGCTTGCGATATTTTCTAATTCTAGTAAGTTGCTAATCCAAAACAAAAGGGGGGAAACCAAAATTGTTTTAGGGTGGGATATTACTCAAAACATTTTTGGAGAAAACTCAAACATAAAAGCAACAAAAGTGAAGGAAAGGGATTTTATTGAGGAGGACGACATTACTTATATTGTTGCTCATCAAGTTTTAAGGAAGAATGGTTTTGATATTATTTCCTTGAGTTACCCCGGAGCCCAAGGGGACAGGGCAATATTTCCTCAAGCTGGCACTGGTCGTGGTCAGCCCAGAAAATATGTTGATATTATTGCTTGCTACCCGAAAAAATATTTAGATCTTACAGAAAATAAGGGTTCTTATAAATTGCCGGAAGTTGTTTCGGATATAGAAAAATTGAATTTTTATAAATCTAATTTACATTTTAGACAAGCGCTTGATAATTTGCTTGAGGAAATTTCTCCTAAAAATAAGGAGTTGCCTCTGTTGCTAAGTGTTAGTTTCTGGGTGTCAAACGAAAACACAAATTTAAAAAATTTGCCAATAGAAAAAATAAACTTTTTTGTAACGGTTTCTCCTGATAGAAAAAAATGGAAGATTTGGGTAGGAGGTAATCTTAATATTTTTAAATATAAGGAAGGCGAAGTAATTTTAGAGAAAACTTATTGTGTTGAATTGAATAGATGACAAAGGGGGGTTTTTGTTCTATACTTTATTTAGTATGTTTAATCCCTTGTCCTTAATAAGGAAAAAACCCGATAAGAGTTTCTTGGCTATAGATTTAGGCTCCTCTTTAATAAAAATAAGCAAATTCTTCTTTTTGCCCGACAACCGTTTGCTTCTTGAAAATCTTTCTACTGTAAATACTCCCAAAGATGCGGTGAATTTGGGGATGTTCACCGACTTGGGAGCAATTTCATCTATTCTTAAAGATTATATTGTTGAAGGGCAGAATGTTATTTTTGGCCTTTCTGGGGAAACCGTGTTTGGATTTGCCACAACGGTAAAAGTAAAAAGACAGAACCCGGAGGAAAGGGTCTCTAAGGGAGAACTGAGAGATATAATAAAAAGAATCCAAGAGCTGGCTTTTATTGAAGCGGAACGAATCCAAACTTCCAGGGTTGGTTTAGAGGATAGAGAATTAACTATGGTTAATTCGGGCATAATATCTTCCAGAATTGACGGCGTTTTGGTAGAGGATGTTCTTGATAAATCTAGCAAGTATTTAGAAATAGGCCTTTTTACTTCGTTTGCTGAAAAAGATACTTTGTCTTTTTTAGCGGAGCTTTGCAAGAAACTAAAAGTTAATTTTACGGCGGCAAGTTCCCAAATGTATGCGCTGTCTAAATTCCTAAGCCCAAATTACAAAGCTCTTAATGCTATTTTAGTAGATTTTGGGGGGGATAAAACAGATGTTGGTATTTGTTATGGAGGCGGAATTGTTTCCACTAAAACTTTAGACTTTGGCGGCAGCCAGCTTACTAAAGAAATAGCTTCCATCTTGGATGTGGAAATAAGCGAAGCGGAGAAAAAGAAAATCGCTTACGAGGAAGGAACATTAGGGGCAGAGCAGATAAAAGAAATCACCTCTAAAGTTTTAAATTATTGGCTTTTGGGTATAGAAACCGTTTTGGAAAATTTTGATGGTATAAAAGTGTTTCCGCCAAAAATTCTTATATTCGGGGGAGGGGGGCTGACTTATGACCTTGTAAAAATACTAAAGGAAAGAAAATGGTATGAGAATTTTCCGTTTAAATCTGTCCCGGAGGCAGAAATAGTAACTCTGAAAGACTTTCAAAATATAGAGGACCCTAACGGGTACTTAAAAGATTTAAGAAATGTTGTTCCCGTTTCTTTGGGGATGGTTGGTTTAGAAGTTTTGAAATAAAGAATGCAAAAAATTGTTATTAATAAAGCCGACGATTTATGCACGCTTGCGGAGGATATGCGTAAGATTGAGGATTTGGAGCTTGTGTTTGCGGGTTCTTCTGAGATACCTTTTTTGCGTAATGTAATATCCTTTAAGTTCCTAGAAAGGCAGGCGGATTTGCTGGGGAAAAAAATATCGTTTGTTAACGAAAAGGGCGAGTCTCTAAAGTTTCTGGAAGCGGAAAGTTATCAACCTTCTTTGGAAGAAAAAGAGTTTTCTAAAGATGCGCCCGTGCAAAAAATGGAAATATTTTCTATATTAAAAAATGCGGCGCTTTTGGCAGGTGTTTTTTTGCTGTTAATTGGTTTAGGGATTGGCTTTTGGTGGGTTGTTCCGAAGGCGGATGTTGTAATAAATATAAATTCTGAAATGCTTGTTAAAAATGTGGATATTACAGCAAGCGCAAAAGCGGAAAAGGTTAGTGAGAGCGATAAGGAGATTCCAGCTGTTCTACTTGAGGCAGTTAGAAAGTTAAGCGATTCTATTCAAACTTCCGGGGAGAAGGAGGTTGGAGAAAAAGCTAAAGGAACGGTAAAAATATACAATAAAACTTCGGGCAAAAAAACTTTTAGCAAAGGGACTAAACTAATTTTGATTACTGCGGATACGGAGGAGCTGAATTATTACACTCTTGAGGATGTTGTTGTTGAGGAGCGGCAAGAGCTTCCAGAGGGCATTACTTATGGGTTTTCTGAAGTGGGGGTTGAAGCCGAAAATTTTGGCGCGGTTTATAATATTAAAGAGGACCAAAAATTTTATGTGGACGACCATAAAACCTCTGATTTTCTTGCCCAAAACGAGAAAGAGTTTTTGGGAGGTTCCAGCAAGAAGGTGCACGCAGTTTCAGAAAAGGATAAAGAAGCGCTTAAGCAAACTTTGGAGGAGAAACTAAAGTTAAGCGCTAAAACAGATTTGGAGTTAAAACTTGTTGGGGAGCAGAAAATTGCCGAAAATTCCATAGGGTTTGAAATTTTTGATGAGGTGTTTGATAAAAATGTTGATGACGAGGCGGATAAATTAAACCTTTCTTTACAGGGGAGGACATACACATTGGCATACTATCAAAACGATTTGGAACAAATTGTTAAGAGCGTTTTGGAGAGGTCTGTTCCTGAACAATATGCTTTTTCGGATGCGGAGACCCGTTTTGAAATAGGAAATGTGCTTGCAAGCAAGCCTATGCCGTTGTCTAAAGATAAGCTGGAGTTATTGGTTAAGGTTAGAAGTTTTGTGGTGCCGAAAATAAGTGCTGAGGAAGTTAGGGATAATATTGCTAATGTAAGAGTTCCCGCCGCTAAAGAATATTTGGACAGTTTAAAAAATGTAACTTCTTATGAGCTAACTGTTTGGCCAAGACTTCCGGGATTTTTAAACACTACCCCTCATATAAAATCTCGTATAAAAGTTGAAATTAGGAATGAATAGTCTATGGCAAAGGTTTTAGGTATTGATTTTGGGAAATCGCGTATTGGGGTAGCTTTGGGGGAAAACCCTTTTTTTGCTCCGTTTGCAATTCTTGAAGGGAAAAATTGGAACGAAGTTCTGCGGGTTTTAAAAAAAATTATTGAGGAAAACGAAATTTCCTGTATAGTTTTGGGTATCCCAAAAAAAGATATTATTGGGGCGAATAGTTTTAAGGAGTTCTTAAAAGAGCAGATTTCCATTCCAATTAGGGGTCTAAATGAAGATTTTACTTCCAAAGAGGCTTTGGATTATTCAATAAAAATGGGATATTCAAAAAAAAGCAGAAAACATTTGGATGATGTTGCGGCTTGTATGCTTTTGGAGAAATTTTTTGAAAACTATGATTGCAAAGATAAAAGTTAAATTACCAAAATACTGGAAATTTTGGGGATTATTAGCAGTTTTTTCTGCGGTGTTTGCCGCCTTTTATTTATGGGGCATAAGAAGGCAGAATAATTACTTTGGAAAAGAGCTGTATAAGGAAATAACCGTTCCCAAGGGTTTTGGAGTAGAGGACATCGCTGTTCTTTTGAAAAAGGAAGACCTTATAAATTCCAAAGGGTTGTTTAAGTTGTATGTTCTTTTGGGAAGAAGAAGTTTGCAGGCGGGGAAATTTATTATCCCAACCAACGCCTCCGTTGTTGAAGTGGCAGACCTTTTTGGTAAAGGAAGTTTTCAGGAGAAGGTTACCTTCATTGAAGGGTGGAGAATTGAGCAGATGGCGCAGATTCTTCCGAAGGCGGCGCAAATGGATTTTCTGAAAAGCGCCTATACCAAAGAAGGTTTTATGTTTCCGGATACTTACTTCTTTTATAACAGTGTCTCAGGGGAAGATATAGCCAAAACTCTGCGGCAAAATTTTGACGAGAAAATTAGCCCCTTTGAAGATAAAATAAAGGAGAGCGGTTTTAGTTTGGATGAGGTGGTTATATTGTCATCCATAGTTGAGAGGGAGGCAAGAAGTTTTGAGGATAAAGCAGCGGTTGCGGGGATATTAATAAAAAGATACCGTAACAGCTGGCCTTTGCAGGCGGATGCTGCAATCCAATACGCGAAAGATTTAAACGAGTCGGTCTGCTCTTCTGCGCAGGACTGCGCTTGGTGGGATATTTTGTCCGCCGCCGATTTAGAAATAGATTCCCCGTTCAATACTTATAAATATGCAGGATTGCCTCCCGCGCCTATTTGCAATCCGGGATTGGATGCGATAAAAGCGGTTTTAGAGTATAAGGAAACGGATTATTGGTTTTATTTAACGGGGAGTAACGGAGTAACGCATTTTTCCAAAACCATACAGGAGCATAATGATAATATTAAGAAGTACTTATAACGCCCGAAGTTCTTTACCATCTTAATCTTTTTATTGAAAAAAATGTTCTCTTTGCTATAATAGTATTATGTTATCCCTGTCCAAAATATCCACCAACGGAAAGTTTATGTTCCTGGCGTATGACCACGGATTAGAACATGGCCCCTCGGATTTTAACGATATAAACATAGACCCTAATTATATTTTGGATATTGCCGACAAAGCTAAATTTAACGCAGTTATCCTCCAAAAAGGTATTGCCGAAAAATACTATGTGCCCTTTCGCAAAAAAGTTTCTCTAATTATTAAACTTAACGGCAAAACTAGTTTTGTTGAAGACGAGCCTTACTCCGCCCCCTTGTGTACTGTGGACGAGGCAATTAAACTTAAAGCCTGCGCTGTGGGTTATACCGTTTATGTGGGCAGCAAATTTGAGAGCCTTATGTTCAAAGAGTTTGGGAATGTGGTAAGAGAGGCGCATAATAAAAACATTCCTGTGATTGCTTGGATGTATCCGCGCGGGAAAGCGGTAAAAGGAAAAGAGGATTCGCCAAAAGTTTTAGCTTACGCCGCAAGAGCAGGGCTTGAACTTGGGGCGGATATTTTGAAAATGCATTATGCGGGAAGTGTCCAGGATATGCGGCTGGTGGTTGAGAGCGCCGGCAGAGCAAAAGTGGTTATATCGGGTGGGTTAAAAACCAACGAGCGGGAATTTCTAAAAGATATAAAGGATGCTATAAAAGCGGGGTGTTCCGGAGTGGCGGTTGGGAGAAATGTTTGGCAGGCGAAGGAGCCGCTAGGTCTTTCTAAGGAAATTTGCAGGATAATATCAGAGTGGTAATAGGACAAAATCAAATGATAAAATTCAAATGTCTGAAACTTTTTGGATTTTGATTTTGAGCTTGATTTGTTATTTGTCTATTTGAGCTTTGAATTTTACTTATGCTTGACCTAATAACCTTTGGTCATACAACTACAGATGTTTTTTTGGCAATAGCCGACGCGCGGGTTAAGTGTGATATTAACCACAAAAACTGCCAAATCTGCTTGGATTATGCCGAAAAAATTCCTGTTACTTCCTTTCATCGCGCAATAGGGGGCAACGCTCCCAACACTGCTATAGGAGCTTCCCGTTTAGGGCTTTCTGTTGGAGTGGTTTCCCGCATTGGCAAGGATGAAAACGGCGATTTTGTCTTAAGTGTTCTAAAGAAAGAAAGAATAAAGGACCTTAAATATATTTGCCGCGATAATTTTGGCACCGATTATTCCACAGTTATCAATTTCAAAGGCGAGCGGACAATTTTGGCTTTTCATGAAAAAAGAAAATATGTTTTTCCAAAAAATGCGGCATGCGCAAAATGGGGGTATTTAAGCTCTATGGGCGAGGATTTTGAAGAGTTTAACAAAAAGTTTTTAAGCTGGGCTAAAGAGTGCGGGGCAAAGATAGGATTCAACCCCGGAATATACGAACTTAAGGCGGGGTTGCCTAAGATAAAAAGTATTTTAGAGGCAAGCAAGCTTTTGGTGGTTAATAAAGAGGAAGCCGAAAGTTTGGTATTAAAGGGGACCATTGCTGTGGGGGCGAATATAAAAGACTTGCTTATGATACTATCCAAATTAGGTCCCGCGATTGTAGTTATTACTGATGGCAGAAATGGCGCTTTTGCCTATGATGGGAAGGAGTTTCTGAAAATGGGCATTTTTCCGGGAGAGCGGGTGGAGATGACGGGAGCGGGAGACTCTTTTAGCGCGGGGGTGCTGTCCGCACTTGTTTATGGCAAAGATATTAAAGAAGCTTTGCGGTGGGGAGCGGTGAATTCTGCGTCGGTAATACAAAAAGTTGGGGCTATTGATGGGCTTTTGACCGAATGGCAGATGTATAATGCTCTAAAAGAGCGGGAGGCTCGGGAAAATGGCAGTTTTTATTGAATATTACCAAAGTATTTCACTTTCACATCTTATGACATATGCCATATATCGTAAATAAGATTATATGTTGTTGCAGAAAAGAAAAATTTGGGGACTTTAACTCTTTTTAATCCTATGGCATAATATGTTTGATGGGGCGAAGGAGAAAAAAAAGATCTCTAAAACTTAAAATAGAGAAAGATGTTTTGCTGTCTTTAATTTCTGTTTTCCTGCTGTTGCTGGCCGGTGTCTTGTTCGTTTCCCTCTTTGCGCAGGTTGGTAGTTTAACCTCTGTAATTAAAGAAATTATGGGGGAAGTTTTTGGCTCAACCGCATTTTTTATTCCGCTTTTTCTTGCATATCTTGCGCTGGTTTTAATTAGAACTTTTAGGTTTAGACTTTTGCAAACCCGTCTTTTGTTGGGGGTTTTTCTCTTCTATATTTCTACGCTGGGTCTTTTATCCGAAAAGGCGGGATTTGTTGGGGTAAAAGTTTTCAATACCGCGGCGCAGGCGCTTAGCAAAGCGGGAGCTTTTGTATGTTTTTTTGGTTTTTTTATAATCTCGCTGATTTTGGTTTTTAATATAAGTTTAGATTCGCTTTTTTCTCTACTGGAAAAAATTTTTCCAAAAATCTCTAATGTTAAGTTTAAGATGGCTTTTCCGTTTAAGTTCGTTTTGAATAAAAAGGAGCTTTCTGTTGAAGAAACCTCTTCAAGCAGAGAAACTTCTGAAAAAGATTTTGAGGAGGAGGGAGAAGAGGAATTTAAGGTGGTCCCCAATATAGCCGAGCCTATTATTAGTGGGGGCTATGCGAAAGCGGGAAAGCTGGAGTATTTCCCCCCTGTTAAATCCTCCATACCCTATCCCGATAGAGTTTGGGAATACCCTCCTTTAGATGTTTTAGCGGATGTGCCTTCCACTGCGGCTGATAGGGGAAATGTAAAAGAGCGCGCTCAAACTATAGAAAAAACTTTGGAATCTTTTGGTATTCGTTCCCGCATTGTTGAAATAAATATGGGTCCCACGGTTACGCAGTACGCTTTGGAAGCGGCTAAAGGAACAAAGATTGCAAGAATTACCAATCTGGCAAACGACTTAGCTTTGTCATTAGCTTCTCCAAACGGTATGGTTAGAATAGAAGCGCCTATACCGGGGAAATCTTTAATCGGTATTGAGGTTCCAAATTTTTCGCCCGCTTTGGTAACTTTAAAAAATGTTTTAACTTCGGATATTATGAAAAACGCAAAATCTAAACTCGCCGTGTCTTTGGGTCTTGATGTTTCGGGAAAGCCCTTTATCGCGGATATTGGCAAGATGCCCCATGTTCTTATTGCTGGAAGCACCGGTAGCGGCAAATCTGTTTTATTAAATTCTTTCATTTCCACTCTGCTTTTTAGATGCTCGCCAAATGAGTGCAAGTTTATATTAATTGACCCTAAAAGGGTGGAGTTCGCTTCTTATGCGGATATTCCTCATCTTTTAACGCCTGTTATTGTGGAGCCGGAAAAGGCTGTGCCTGCCTTGAAGTGGGCGGTTATGGAGATGGATAGAAGATACAAATTATTTGAGCATGCAAAAGTTCGCAATGTGGATGCTTATAACGAAATGTCGGGGTTTCAGGCTCTGCCTTATGTTATTGTTTTTGTGGATGAGCTTGCCGAGCTTATGAGTTTATCTAAAACCGATGTTGAAAAATCGGTTTGCCGTTTAGCCCAGAAATCCCGCGCTACAGGAATCCATTTGATATTAGCAACGCAGAGGCCATCGGTGGATGTGTTAACAGGGCTGATTAAAGCAAATATCCCCTGCCGAATTTCTTTTAATGTTACAAGTCAAGTGGATTCGCGAGTTATTATAGATATGGCGGGCGCCGAAAAACTTTTGGGGCGGGGAGATATGTTGTATGTCCCGCCGGATGCTTCCAAACCTATTAGACTTCAGGGTTCTTATATTTCAGATTCCGAAATTGAGCAGTTAAGTGTTTTTTTGAGAAATGCCGATGTGATGCCGGAATACCTAAACGAGGTAACCGAGTCTTCTATTAAAAAGGGAATGGGGGTTGTGGCGAGTTCCGAAGAAGGTTCGGTGTTTAGGGACGCGGTTGAAGTGGTAGTGCAGTATGGAAAAGCGTCCTCGTCTTTACTGCAAAGAAAATTGAGCATAGGTTATGCTAAAGCGGCGAGGCTTTTGGATGAGATGGAGGAAAAAGGTATTGTTAGCGCGCAGGAAGGAAGCAAGCCGAGAGAAGTTTTAATCAACGATTCTTCAGATGTTTTTGGTGATGAAGATTAACTATGAAAAAAGCGGGCGAGATATTAAAAGAAAACAGGCTGAAAAAAAACATTCCTTTGGAGGATGTTTCCAGTGAGTTAAAGATACACATTAAATTCCTAGCAGCTATAGAAAATTCTGATTATTCCGTCTTTTCTGATGCAGTTCAAATAAAGGGTTTTGTAAGGAATTACGCTCGGTTTTTGGGTTTAAATGATGAGGAGGTAATGGCGTTTTGGAGGAGAGAATACGAGGAAAAAGAGGTTAAGCAGGCGGAGGGCATTAAACTTATAATGAAGCCCTTGTTCACTCCGAAGCTTCTTGTAACGCCGGGAATAGCGATTTTTTTTGCAACTTTAATTTCCATTTTTGGGTTTTTAGGGTATCTATTTTATCAATACCGCTCTTTTGCTGGAGCGCCATTTTTGGCGGTGGAAAGCCCTTCTACAGATTTATCTATTAACGAATCTTTTGTGGATATTTTTGGAAAAGTGGATAAGGATGCCGACCTTTTTCTGAATGGGCAGAGGATTTCTATGGAAACGGAAGGGAGTTTTGCTATTAAAGTATCGCTTTCGGAGGGAGTTAATGTTTTAAATTTTAAGGCGCTGAATAAGCTAGGCAAAGAATCACTTGTTACTAGAACAATTTTGGTAAGTAATCCTTTGCCTAACCAAACGGAGGTTTTAGGGGTTAAAGAGGTTCTTGAGGAGCAGAAAGAGCTTAAGGTTGAAATAGAGATAGTAAATAGCGCGTCCTGGATTAGTGTTATGGGCGATGGTGAAACTTTGTTTCCGGGAGGGCTGATGCTTAAAGGAGTAAAGGCCGAGTTTACCGCAAAGGATTTTATAACGATAAAGGCTGGAAATGCCAGCGTGGTTAAAGTATACTTAAATGGTAAAGATATGGGGGTTTTGGGAAAGGATGCAAGCTTTGTTGAAAAAACTTTTAAGCAGGATAAAAATTGATAGGAGCAAGGATTTTAGCGCTATTAGTTTTGCTACAGAAACAACATCGCCGGTTAAGATGTTTGCCTTTTTAACGGTGTTTTTTCTTGTGATAGGGCTTTTGTTAAGTGTGAGCAGCGTAAAAAATAGCAAGGTTCTGCGGTCTATGGCGGCGGGAACAAAGGTGGGGTCGCGGGTTTTTTGCGGTTCCGTAAATCTTTGTGAGGATGGAAAATGCGAAGGGGAAGTTTGGAGGGAGTGTGATAATTGTCCCAATGGGAAAGCGAGGGCGGTAATGGAAGTTTCTTGTGGAGAATATGTTAAATCGGAATGCGGTTTAGAGGCGGAATTTTGCGAATAAGAAATTTTGGTATTGACGGCGGGAGAGTTTATGTTTATATTAAAAAATAAGGAGAAAAACTGCCCATGGATCTTCAAGTTATTTTAATATTAGTAATAGTTCTTTTAACGGTTACGCTTGTTGCGGTGGGGGTATATTTAGTTTTGGTGTTAAAAGAATTGAGGTCGGTTATTGCCAGGGTTAACGATATGCTGGAAACCGCAGACGGTGTGGTGAAGTCGCTTTCCTCTCCTCTTATTGGTTTAAGCGCCGCTCTTGGCGCATTCACTCAAGGGTTTAAAGTTTTTAAGAGCATAAAAGATTTGGCAAGCAAGGAGGATGAAGATGAAGGCAAATAACAATGTTTCGCGCGCGAACAGTAGCGGCGGATTTTTTTCCGGAGTTTTAATTGGGGCGGTTTTAGGGATGGTGGCTGGGGTGCTTTTTGCGCCGGGTCCCGGCAATGAGACGAGAAAAAAGCTTAAAGCCGCTAAAAAGAAAGTTGGCGAAACCGTTGGTCCTATTGTTGAGGAGCTTACTACTACCATTAGTCCTTTGGTGGAGGACGCTGTTCAAAAAGCAGAGCCGGTGGTCAAAAAAGAGGCGAGCAAGAAGAATATAAAAAGTTCTATTTCCTCTGCCAAACGGCGATTTTTTAAGAATATAAAGAAGTAAAATGTTTCATTGTCCAATTGCTGTATTGCTGGGAGGTAATTTTGTTTGGGATTGAAAAATGGAGCGGTTTCTAATATTATAAATTCAATGGTGGAAGGAAGTTTTAAGGAAACACTTTTTAATAGCATCAAAAATCTCTCTCCTGATGATAAAGAGGTTTTTAACAGGATATTCAAAGTAAATATTGTTAAAGGGGATTTAGCGGTTCCTCCCGCGATGGAGCCTTGGGTTATTTCCCAATTTGGTTCCGTTTCGGCCATTGAAAATCAGATTATTGTTAAAGCTTCTAATCTAATAACTTACGAAGGCTCCGTTTTTAACGATTTAAGGTCTAAAAGGCCGGATATGAAAATAAGTTTGGGGGAAACTTTTGATTACAAGTGCGGTTCAGAAATGTTTTGTTCGCCTCTTAATAACACTCCAGAAGATGTTTTTGGGAGAATTAAAGGAAAGTATTCCCTTACAGCGAGCAATATAGCCAAAATAGACGGGTTTCACAGCGTTATAATTTTTAAAGACCATAATCCTTTAGATTTTAACGCTGAAAAAATCCACGATTATTTTGAAGTTGCCAACAGCTACTTCAAAAAGGCGAACGAACATAACAAAAGTTTTGTGTACCCGTTTTTTATGTGGAACTGTTTATGGAAAGCGGGAGCGTCCATAACGCATGGGCATGCGCAGGTTACTGTTGCCAAAGATGTTACTTATTCTAAAATAGGGCTGTTAAGAAGCAGATCTCTGTGGTATCAGGAGGAATATAAAAGCAATTATTTTAACGATGTTTTTAATGTTCATCATAAACTAGGGCTTGGATTTATGGTGGAAGATGTAAAGGTTATGGCTTATTTGTGCCCTATTAAGGAGAGGGGCATTACCATTTATGCCAAAAGTTTTGACGGTTCGTTGTCTTTTGCTGTTAATAGTATATTAAGGACTTTGGTTAATAAATTTGGCGTAAGAAGTTTTAATTTAATTGCTATTCCGCATCCCATTACTCCAACCTATGAAAGTTGGGAGTATATGCCGGTTATTCTTGAGATTGTGGACCGCGGAAGTTTAGAAACCCGCCACTCCGACTTCGGTTCAATGGAGCTTTACGCCCAAAGCGTGGTAGGCTCAAATCCCTACGATTTGGTAAAAGAACTAAAAAGTGAGATAATGCGGTAGTTTATATATTTAAGTACCCCACCCGGTATTATGGAAAACACATTGGAGGAGCGAATAGCTTCTGTAAAGAAGGTTTTAGAAATTGACGATAAAAAAGAGCAGGTAAAAGCCATTCAAAAAGAAATGGAAAGCTCCGCTTTTTGGGGGAATAGGGAAGAAGGTATAAAAAAATCTAAACTTTTAGGGGATTTAAAAAAGGATATTGAAGAAGTGGAGTTTGTTGAGCTTTTGTATAGCGAAAAAGACATTAAAAATCTTGAGGATAAACTTAAAGCTTTGGAGGTAAAAACTTTTTTATCCGAAAGATACGATTTTGGAAATTGTTTTTTGTCAATTCATGCCGGGCAGGGGGGAACGGAAGCCTGCGACTGGGCGAGTATGCTTATTCGGATGTATAAGCGGTTTTGTGAAAGAAAAAATTGGAAAGTATATGAAATTGATAGAACAGTGGGGGATGAAACGGGCATAAAATCTTCAACTATGCATATTCTTGGCGGTTTTAGCTACGGGTATTTGAAGTATGAGGCTGGAGTGCATAGGCTTGTTAGACAGAGCCCTTTTAATGCCGACAATTTAAGGCAGACATCATTTGCCTTAGTTGAAGTTGTGCCGGAGATTTCCAGTGATATAGATATAGAGGTAAAACCGAAGGATATTGAATTTACCGCTTCCCGCTCAAGCGGGGCGGGGGGGCAGAATGTAAATAAAGTTTCTACGGCTGTAAGGCTTAAGCATATTCCAAGCGGAATTGTGGTAGAGTGTCAAACCGAGCGGTTTCAGGGGAAAAATAGGGAAATTGCCCTAAAACTTTTGAAAAGCAAATTATATGCCATAGAGGAGGAAAAAATTCAAGCGGAGAAATTGAAAGCTAAGGGAGTGCACAAAACCGCTGGGTGGGGGAATCAAATTCGTTCTTATGTACTGCACCCGTATAAAATGGTTAAAGATTTAAGAACGGAAGTGGAAAGCGCCAACCCCGTGGCTGTTTTGGATGGGGAACTAGACGACTTCATTGAAGCCGAGATCCGCCAGCTGAAATAGGGTTTAACCCATTTTGGTTAAACCCAAATGGGTTAATATGGGTGGAGGCTTTTGTATAAAAGCCGTAACCAGATATACGCTGTTATGTGATGTATGCTTTTCTTTTGTTTTCTGATAAGAAAACTTGTTTTAAAAAATTTTCAAATTTCTTTTTCCGTTTTTGGCGAAGGGCAGAGGGGAAAGGGGTAAATGCCCGAAGCCAAGACTCCTTATTATTCTTTTCAAACAAACAGGAAGGGGTTTAAGGGGCGGGAATTTTTGACTGTTTGTTTGGTTCCTTATTTTAATTCCTATACACCCTCTCGGACATTTAATTCTTAATCTACTTCCTGCCCCATTTGCTTTTCAAATGCTTGGCGTACCAAACTCATAACATAAGGGATTTCTTCAATTTTCGAGAGACCAACTTCAACATTGCTATTGCCCCAGCGTCCAAGTGCTGAAACATCTTTGCACAAGCCTTTTGGGTCATTGATTTCTGCAAATGTTACATTTAATGAAAGGCGTAGTCTTTTTGCTTGCGGTACAATATCGACAAAATTAGTTTCCGCCTTATATGCAACATATAATTTCAAAATTGTTTCAGTTACGCATGGATCGAGTGCTAATACTTGCTTACGAAATTCATTAAATACACTTTGCATTGGTTCAGATGCAAGATATGGATGATCTTCAATGCTATATTCAGTCACTTCCGTTTTAGATTTATAAGTCTCTAATACACTATTTTCTATTTTTGGTGCAAACCAAACATTAATCGCTTGTACCGATAGAGTCTCGGCGCGTTCTAATATATCTTGTTCTGTCCATGTGTCTTTATTGGCAATAGACTTATTTAGTTTTAGCGGGCTTTCTGAAAAGCCGCCTTCCATGTTTCGCTTTTCAATAAACGGCCTGTCGCTATATTCTGAATTGTAACCCGTTAAAGTAAGATTGCCCAATGTATGAAGATATGTTTTTTGAATGCGTTCCCATTCAGAACCTAGTGCTGTTTTCCATGTTGCAGATAAATTCTCATTCTGGGGCATGATATGCTCAATCGTGTATTCGTCCACAGGGACACGCTCTTTTCTGTCGTAATTTTCTAATCGACGCAACCAATAACTTCGGCTACGAAAATTATAGACATCCTTAACCTTGATTTCTCGTTTAAATTCTTCATCATCAGGAAAACGGCGATAAGATGGGAGAAGCATAAAAATTGCCTGAACACTCTCTAAATATCTGTCCTTTCTTAAGTTGCGAGAAAAATTCCCAAAAGTTTTATTCATTGAGTTAGTTGGAATTCCGCATATAGCGCGTCGAAAAACATAGTTTTCTATAAGTCGTACAATTTTTAATAATTCATCGGTAGATAAAAGCTCTTTTTTATAGTCATTGTAAATTTCTAATAAAAAAGGAAATGCAACATCAACTTTTAATTCTCGGAGGTCATGAAACGCTATTTTAAGTTCCTGATTAGTTTCTGTGCCAAGTGCCATAGCGCAGTAATGCCCGGCGAAAGTTCTAATATCAGAAACAAGTGCTTCGATACTGGATATTTCTGGTGAGTGTGCATATTGCTTAAACGCTTCATACACTTCATGTTCTTTCGGAATTACGCCAGTTTTCACTGTGAGATAGTGCCTCATAAAGCCGTCAAAATAAACAGCATAACCCTCTTGGCCAAAATCTATTTCCATTGGTCGCCAATATTGATCATACAGTTTGGACTGGAGTTCCTGTTCTAGTCCCATAAGTATAAAATTTCGAATCAAATCAGCTTGGCTTAATTCACGACCCGTTGAATTTAGACTCTCAAATATTAATTGCGGATTATCTTGGTCACGATTAAGAGAAATATCTACGATAATAAGTTTCGCCAACCCTTTGCAGACCGCCAGTAGATTGTCTTTTTCTTCGGCAATTTTTTCGCTAAAAAAATCAAAATTAGCTTTCACTCTCACGGAAAAGTCTTTTGGGTATGAATTTTGATCGAGTAGTGATGTCAATGTTATTTTATCAGTTTGCGACAGGATAAGTTTGTATTTCTTTTCTCCTTCTTCAAGTGGATTGAGCAGAAAATAATTGCGAAGTTTTTTTGCCGAAAATCCCTCGATTGGTTCGCTCTCACCGAGGGCGCGAGCGAGCGCCTCTATTATTAGCGATACCGTGGTAAGTCTTTGTTGTCCATCAATTACAAGTAATGAAGATTGGCTCGAGACAGAATAAAGCCCCTTTTCTACATAAACGATAGATCCAACAAAATGCGCGGTGATTTTATCATTACTTCCGGTATGTAAAATATCTTTCCACAGCTGAAGACACTCCTTTTCGTTCCAACTGTATGTTCGTTGGTAAATAGGAATAATGAATTGAGGTGATTTTTTTAGAAAGTCGACTAATTTTGCTTCGGTTGCTTTCATAGAATTATTTGAATTTAATACTATTTTTTAGTGATGTTTTTTAAAAAGTACCCTATATTTATATCCCCAATCTTTTTTTAGAAATTTCCACATACTGTTTTTCTCTCTCAATCCCAATCCATTTGCGACCATATTTTTGAGCCACAACGGCGGTTGTTCCGCTTCCTAAAAATGGATCTAAAACAGTATCGCCTTCGTTGGAACTTGCTAAAATAATTCTTTTTAGCATTTCTTCGGGTTTTTGCGTTGGATGCAGAGCTTTTCCATCTTTGCCCCGTACTCTTTCTTTGCCTTGAACTAAGGGTAATTCCCAAAAATCACGCATTTGTTTTTCTGTCCCGTCTTTTTGTTTTTCAGGATTTATTTCTTTAATTTTTTTATAATTAAAAGTCCAGCCACTACCTTTGACAGCCCAAATTACAAATTCTGTTGCGTGGGTAAACACCCTCCTTGTCATATTCGGCATTGCGTTTGTTTTATACCAAGTAATGATGTTATTTACTTTGAAATCAAGCTGTTTAAGAACAATCATTACTTCTCCAATGTTGTGATAACTGCATGCGATGTAGATTGAGCCGGTGTCTTTTAAAACTTTATGGCAAGCTCCGATCCATTTTCTTGTAAATTGTAGATATTCGGGGGCAGTCATTTTGTCCCATGCTTCATTTACCATATACCAATCGCCACCAGTCTTATTACCTTTCCATGTTAGTCCATTGCCAGACAAGTTATATGGAGGATCGGCAAAGACAAGATCAATAGAACTCTTATCAATCTTTGTATTGAGTATGTTTATGCAATCGTCGTTGTAGATAATATTTTTTTTCATACTCATAGGTTAAAAATTTAGGCTTTTTTGCCATGACGAAATGGCATTTGGAATATTTCTAAGCCATCCGTCTGAATCACTAAAAGAGTTCGATGAATTAATTATTTCATTGTATAGGCGAGCAATTTCGCTGTGCTTTAAAAATTTATTCTCCGTTTTTATCTGAACGAGCACTTTTAAAAGAGATACGAAATTATTTATTGATAAAGGGATTATTCTTTGTTTATTGCCCTCGTATTCGTATTTTATGGCTGTCCAAAAGGTGTTTATAGTATCTCTGTGCATTTGGGGAGCAATAAACAAACAATATGTAGTTTTGTCGCTATGTTTATTTTCAAAATCTCTTAAATGTCTTATCACTGGTTGCCCCTCGTTATACCATTGATCTCTGCCCGTTAGCATTGTTACCTCACAAATAGCATTAAAACTTTGATAAAAACACTCAATATCTGGCGTGTTTGCTGGTGCGGTAAATGTTGGTTCGTTATCATCTCCGACTGGATAGTTTGGCTGTATTCTTAATGCATCGTTCAGGGCATTCAGACCTAGTGATGATAATTTTTCAAGCAGTATTGGTCTGTCTTCAGATTCAAAAATATTTTCAAATTCTTGAATGTAGGATTTAATTTGTTATGTGTCTTGTGATTTTTGATGGTTTTGTTTGTCTTGTAGCTCTCTTCTATAGTTTCTCAGATCGTTGATAAATTTTTTCAATCCATCTTCACCCAGTTTTTGATAATCCAAAAATACTTTCGGTGTTACCCTTGTTTCTCGTTCAAACAACTTTATGTCTTCAAGTAATTTTATGGCAATTTCAATAAGTTTTTCTTTAGTTTCCCACGGTAGTTTTGGCTCAGAGATGTCAGAAATATAGTCTAAGTATTGCTCTTTTGATTCAAAGGTCTTTGATTGAGCATTATCAAAATCCAACAAAGCATTGATTTCAACCGATCTTCTCGGCTCCAGATCAATATAAAAACCACCACCCCGTATATAAATATAGCGAGTTAGGCGGAAGTATCTGATAGCGTTATCTCCGTAGTCTCTGAGATTTTTTAGTAGTTTTTGAATTTCTGTGTTATTTGATTTACCCAGAAATTCTCGTGCGAAAGTTTTTTTATACTTATCTCGGATTATTTTTTGCTCTTGTTTCGGTTTGTCTTTAAGGTCTTTTCGTAGTGCGATAATTTTTTCAGAATAAATTTCTATATCTTCATAATTAACAAGGGTTGGGCAAAATAAAGAAAATTCTTCTTTGCTAATTCCTTTTTCTTTTTCTCCTGATTTTCTTGATTTTTCATTTACTCTCTGGATAAGATGAAGAACGCCAACAAATGGTTCTATGTTGTATCCGTCTTCAAGTTTATAGTCATCACTATCAGGATTTGGAATTTGCCACTTGATAAAACTTTTAAAAAATATTTCACCAAGATCGAAATCGTCTTTTAAAAATAGTTTTCCTAAGCTGGTTATACAGATTTTTTCGTCTTTAACGACAACAAGACCGAATTTTTTAAGAGGATTTATTGATTGCCGTCCTCTCATCGAAGGATCTTCGTAGTTTTTAACATTAAAAATCGTTTCGGCTTGTTCAAAAGTAATTATTTTTGTTTGATCATCAATTAAATCAATTTGTTCTTGTGATAATCCATTGTAGAATTGATTGCTTCCATAGCCATAAACCCTTTCTTTTATCAAAAGAATTTGATATTTTCTCTGACTTTCTAAATCCCACTTGCAATTTTCAAGCTGTTTCAAAACAATTAAAAAATCTCTCAATCTTTCGGGATTTCTTAGTGTTGTAGTAATCGACCAAGGTTTTTTCATAATTATTTTGTTACATTACAATAAAAAATTCGTTCGGCGTTTCCATCGCCATTGCTTTTTCCAGCAGTGAAAGCCTTGTAATCTCTTTCGAAAATTTCTACTTCACCTTTGTTTTTTAATATTCGTAAAATATCGTTGTCGTTTATTCTAGCATTGGACCGTCCATCCTTTGAATCCCCAGTATTATTATAAGACAATAATATATGTTTGCAATTTGCATTTTTAATCAAGTCCTCAAATGCCTGTGTAGCATTTTTAAGACAGTAGGAACTTTTTATGTGAGAGCGATCCATTTTTTTTGCCACTCCTTCAACATTAGGTTTTTTCCATTCAGCTAAATTTTCCAGTAAATGATAGGCATCTGAATATTGACGCGAGTTATAGGGCGGATCTATGTATAAAACATCGCAAACAATTTTTCTAATCAAGATATTTGCGTCTTCTTTGTAAATATCGTTATTTCCATTATTTAAGTGGTCAATATTTGGGGCTAAAAGTTTTACTGGCTGTAGCATGTCTAAATCTTTACGAAAAGCGTCATAATGTCCGACTGTATTTGCAACCTTATCAACAGCATAAATTAAGGAACAGATGAGAATGTTTTTTTCTTCTTCCGTTTCGGCAATTCTTTCTATTTCTCCACGGATTGCCCCAATCTTTCTAGCATTTTCAAGTGAAAAATAGGTATTACCAAAGTATTTTGAAAAATAATTATCTTGGGCAGTTTTTAAACTATTGAGAATATCAATTTTATCTGTGACATTCTGAATAGGTGAACTCGTACCAAGAAACGCTTTCAGACAAACATAATTTGTAAAAAGGAAATCATTAGAAATGATTTTTATTTCTGGTTTATTAAATCTTTCTCCGACAACACCAGTACCTGCAAAAATATCACAAAATGATTTTATTCCATTGCATTTTTCAGCAACAATATCTTCAATAAATCCGAGCAGTTTATATTTATTGCCCAAATATCTTCTATTCTGCAATTGGAAGGTATTATTTTGAGCTTTTGAAAAGTGGAAATAGGGTTTGTCAATTTTTTGTATAGTCGTTACCTCGTAGGCTGGTTTTTCAATTTCAAGCAAGGCGAAAAGAGTTCCCTGTATTCCGTCTGCAACATAATCAAAACCACCCTTTTGCTTTTTTAGTTTTTCGTGAAAACTGTAATGATCATTCTCGGAGAGAATAATGAAATCAATAATGGGAATACCCATTATTTCGCCCGCTTGTACAATTTTTTCAACGACTTCAATATCTTTTTCGCTTGGCGAAGAGTCACCTGATGGGTGATTGTGTATCAAAATAACACTGGCTGCATTTAATTCTATCGCAGGATAAAAAATTTCTCTTGGATGGAGTAATGCTTTATCTAGCAAACCTACGCTGATAATTTCTTTTTTGAGTAGGGAATTTCTTGCATTAAGATACAAACAAAGCAAATGTTCTTTTTTCTTATCCCTTAAGTCATAAGTAAGAGATAAAACATCTTGGGAATTTTTAATAATAATCTCGTTTGATTTTTCATCCGCATAGAATCTTTTTACCAAAGAAATTGCAGAAACGATTTGTAATGCTTTAGCTTGGCCAATGCCCGAAATTTCTAAAAGATCATCAACAGTTATATTCAAAAAGTTTTTACCGAATTTTTTAATAATACTCTCCGAAAGTTGCCTAACATTTTTCCCCCTAATCCCGCTACCTAAAAGAATCGCCAAAAGATCACTCTTTGAAAGTGCGTCTGCCCCTTTTTTAAGAAACCTTTCTCTTGGGCGATCAATTTTTGGTATATCCTTAATTTTCGGCATAAATTATTTTCATGTTAAGCAGTATTATTGTATTCGTTTTCCCCTTATAAATAAATCGTTTTCTGAGCGACTAACAAGGCAAGCGAAGCGTAGCCGCCGCACATTAAGCAAAATCTTCCTCCAAAGGAGGAACTTAGCGAGCAAAGCGAGCGATTTTGCCTAATGTTTCGGTATTATGGGAAGTTGCCTTATTTTTTCCCTCCTTGAAACTAGTAAATTTGCAGACAGCCCAGGGTTTTATCTTTTTCAAACAATAAAATATCTTGACTGTGTTTCTTCAACAAGCGCTTGATATTTTGAGTGGAAATGTTACCGGTCCGAAGCCAAATTACTTTAGGCGGATATCCGTAAACGAGGCTTCTTTCGTTGAAATCTGAGTCCTGAGTTACGATGGTAAAGCCATTATTACGAGCGTAATTCTATATTTCCTCATCAGAAGCCTTCTGTAAATCAAGAAGGTAAACATGGTTTGATCTTGGAAACAAATCTTCAAACTCTTTAACGAGCTTGCGTGAGATGTTTTGATCTAAGAGTAACTTCATGGTTTGCGGTAGTCAAAGAATGCTCTCTTTCCGAGGCATAAGACAAAACAGCCTTAATATCCTCCTTGGTTAACTCAGGAAAGTCACTTAAAATTTTCTTTTCGCTCATGCCTGACGCAAGCATCCTCAAAACATCGTAAACGGTGATACGCATACCACGAATGGTTGGCTGGCCACCACGTTTACCCGGTTTGATAGTGATTATATCTTTGTAGTTCATAAGCACTATTGTACTAAATAATGAAAAATAAGGCAAATTTGGGTGGAGTAAAAGAGAAAAATTATTTTTGAGGAAAATGTTGCCTAACTAACTTTAGTTTACTATCTATTAATCCATTATTCAAGGACAATTTGGGTTTAACCCTAATTTTGATATTGCCCTTTGATTTTGCGTATAGTGTATAATGATTATATGGAGAAGAAAGTTGTCCTTTTAACCGCATCTTTAGTAGTTTTGTTATCTTCCATTGTCCTTTTTAGAAAAATTGCCCCCAAGGAAAAAAGTCCTTTGGTGGAAGATACCCCTGTTGTTCAAGAGAGTTCCAGCGGTTACATTAAACTTCCCTCCGGCAAAAGAGGATTGGTTACTTATGCGGGAAAAGTGGTGCCTTCTGGAGCATCTTCTTACGAGCTTTTGGATAAAGACGGCAATTTAATAGTCATTCTTACCGCAGAAGACGCTAAACTAAAGCTCGTTGAAGGCAGATATGCTGAGGTCTCCGGAATTTTGGAAAGAAATATTTCTGGCGAGACGGTGTTAAAAGTTGAAGCTCTCTCTTTTAAGTGAAGAATCCACGGCTAAAGCTGTGGCATCTTCCGCGATTAGACGAGCCCGCTTCGCGTGGTCAACTTGAAAGATATTTCGCGTAAAAATTATGATTGTATTTGATAATGTGTCAAAAAAATATTCCGATGGAACCCTTGCTTTAGAAGATATAAATTTTTCCATAAAAGGCGGGGAGTTTGTTTTTATAACAGGTCCAAGCGGGGCTGGCAAAACATCTTTGCTAAAGCTTATTATCAGGGAAGAAACCCCGTCCTTAGGCGAGATTTTTGTTGATGAAAATTCAATAACTAAAATAAAGCCTAAAGAGGTGCCGAGTTTAAGACGAAAAATTGGATTTATCTTTCAGGATTTTAAGCTTTTAGAAAGCCTCACGGTTTTTGAAAATGTGGCTTTAACTTTAGAAGTGGTCGGCAGAGGGGATAAAGATATAAAAGATGCGGTGGGTGAAGTTCTTAATTTGGTGGGTCTTTCTGAGAAAATCAATTCTTTTCCGAGCCTTTTATCCGGCGGAGAAAAGCAGAGAGTGGCAATAGCTAGAGCTTTAGTCCACGAACCCAAAATATTACTAGCCGATGAGCCAACCGGTATGATTGATCCCGCCACTGGCTGGGAAATTGTAAATCTGCTTGAGAAAATAAATGGGTGGGGGACTACAGTCGTTGTGGCAACCCACAATTTGGATGTGGTTTCCTCTTTGAACAAACGAGATATTAAAATTGAAAAAGGAAGGTTAGTTTCCGGGAAAAAGATATGAATTTTAAGAAAGTGCTGGGTGTAACATTAAAAAATATAAAACGAAGTGGGTGGTCCACAGCCACATCAGTTATTGTTATGACTTTGACCTTTTTTGTGTCAAGCCTTTTTATTATCTCTGCCTACATTTCAAACATAGTTTTAAGGCATTTGGAATCCAAAGCGCAGGTTACCGCTTTTTTTAAGGATTCTTCGGCGGAGGAGAGTATTATTAGCACAAAGAAAAGCCTGGAAGAAACGGATTTGACGGCAGAAGTAGTATATGTGTCAAAAGAGGAAGCCTTAAAAATATATATGGGTCAGCACAAAAGCGAGCCGTTATTGCTTGAGTCTATTTCAAGCAGTATTTTTCCCGCAAGTTTGGATGTGAGGGCGAAGAACATTAAGGATTTGCCTATTTTAGCCGGGATGCTTGAGAAAGTGGAGGGGGTGGAAGAAGTAGTTTATTACAAAGATGTTATTGCAACATTCCAAAAATGGGCGGATACCGTTAAATACGCAGGTCTTTTCTTGGTGGGTGTTTTAGGGTTAATTTCTATTTTGGTAGTGTTGGTTACTATAAGCTCCGCCATTCATTCCAAAAAAGAGGAGATTGTTGTTATGCGTCTTATAGGCGCCTCCGATTGGCATATTAGAGGACCTTTTTTGGCGCAGGGAATTTTCTATGGTGTGGGTTCGGCGTTTATTTCAATGGTCTTTATTGGAGCGATTCTTCCTTTTATTTACCCGTATTTCAATAATGTATTTTCGGGCATTCCAATTCCCGCTTTCACAGTTTTTACGGTACTGGCGCTTTTGGGAATTGAACTTGTGTTCGGAGCTTTGCTGGGAGCTTTTGGCAGTATAATTGCTTTAAGAAAATACCTTAAGATATAATGAGGCCCCTTCATTTTTTCTCGTGTTTTTTGCTTTTAATTTTTTCATCGTTTTTGCTTTTTAGGCATACTGTGTTATTTGCTCAAGAATCGGATCTTCAGGATAAAATACGAGAGTATGAGCAGAAACTGCGAGAGCTTTCAGCCGAAGCCAAAAGTTTAACGGGCGAAATAACTTATTTGGATATTAGGATAGGTTATGTGGAACTAAAAATAAGAGATGCTGAAAATAAGATAGTGCAAAAGGAAAAAGAATTAAATGTATTGTCTAAAGATGTGGAAAATATGGAGAATAGAATATATAGGGTATCCGAAGCTTTAAGCGAGCAGGAAAGAATTTTGGAAGAGAGGGTTAGGGTTAGGTATAAATCTGAGAGAGCCCTATCTCTTAATTTGTTTATTGATTCTCAGGGTCTCTCAGATGTGATTAATCGTTTAAAGTATTTGAGGGTAGCGCAGGAGCAGGATAACAAACTTTTGGCAGAGTTTAAGGAAACGAAGCGGAATTTTACCAGTCAAAAAGTTATACTGGAGGATAAAAAAAGTAAGGTAGAGGCTTTAAAAAAGTCTATAGAGCAGGAAAAACGCACCGCGCAGGAATACAGAGGTGAGTTAGAGGTAAGCAAGGGGGAAAAGGAAAAGCTGCTCGCAGATACGAAAAATGATGCGGCTACTTATCAGGAGCTTTTAAGAAAAGCTTTGGCGGAGTTTGCTGCGTTGGATGCAGCTGTTGGAAAAGGGTTGCTATCAGGGCATGTTAAAAAGGGAGATGCTATTGCGGTAGTGGGAAATTCCGGTTATCCGGGGTGTTCTACAGGAGCGCACCTTCATTTTGAAATTAGAGAAAATAATCAGTGGGTAGACCCTTCTGATTATCTGGAATCCAAGACCGTTTATGATGCAACGGCAGATGAATATAGAGAAATTGGAGATGGTGACTGGGCATGGCCCTTAAGTGATACCATAATTTTAACACAGGATTATGGGAAAACGCCGTATTCTTGGAGATATAAGTATTCTGGAGGAATTCATACTGGATTTGATATGGTTTCAAACGCAAGTTCTGTTGTAAGAGCGCCGGAAGATGGGGACCTCTATTCCACGCGGGAAGCCTGCGGAAGTTCAAGTATGATTAATATAAAATACATTGTCCATGACGATGAAACGGTGTCTTATTTCTTACATGTTCAGTAAATGGGGATGTAGATGTTTCTATGGCTTTGCGATCGCGTGGTTGGGAGTTCTCTTAAGTCCTGTGAATGTGTTGGCTGAAACAAGTCCGCAAGTTGATAATGTTAAGTGTGCTTTAGATATAAGAATAAAGGAATTTATGCCTCGCCCAGAAACAGGGCAAAAAGAGTGGGTGGATATTTACAATTTTGGCGCAACTTCTATAAATCTTACCAGTTGGAAGATAGATGACATTGAAGAGGGTTCCAAGCCTAAAGATATTTGGGGAATTTTAGAAGTTGGCTCTTGCGGACATTTCGAATTTTCTGGATTTAATGATAGTGGTGGGGATAGTGTGCGTGTTTTGAATGCAGAAGGGTTAGTTGTTTGTACTCTGGACTATAAAAACACACGAAAAGGATATTCCATTTTGTTAAATGGTGATGAGTGGAAGTTTTCTGATAACCCTGCTATCCCGTCTTGTCCGGTTTTAGAGAAGCAGATAGAGCAAGAAGAGGAAGGGAATGAGGAGGAAGTAGAGGAGGTGGAAGAGGAAGAAGTCAATTACCCGGACAATGTAAAAATTACGGAGTTTATGGCTTGCCCTGAAAAGGATGAGGAAGAGTGGGTGGAAATTTACAATGATACTGGAGAAGATTTGGATTTAACAGCTTGGAAAATAGATGATGTGGTTGATGGTGGCGCGTCCCCGTACACTTTGGATGAGGATAAGATTGGAAAAAGTCTAACCGTTAAAAAGGAAAAGTATTTTGTTATTTTCTTTTCTTCTAGCAGATTCAACAATACTGGCGGGGACAGCGTTCGCCTTCTTAATCCAAATAATGAGGTAGTGGACGAAACAAGCTACGAGGATTGCCAAACAGGTTACTCCTACGCATTAGATGATTCTGGAGATTTTAAGCTGACCCAAGAACCCACTCCGGGGGAAGAAAATGAAATTGTTAACGGAGAAGTTGAGGAGGAGAAAGAAGAGGGAGAAGTTCTAAATGCGGAGGATGTCCTTCCCAACGATGAAAGCTCTGGACAGGTGTTATCCGCAAGTTTCGCTAAATCGGATATAAAAATTCCCGACTCGTTTGAAATTAAAGAAGGCGTGAGTGAATTTGTTCCCAGCGCTCAAAATTTAGCTTTGGATGAAACCGTTTCCGAAGTTGTAAATAATAAAAATTCTTTTCGGTGGGTAGGGTTTGTAATTATCTTTCCCGCCGTTTTTGCTGGTATAATAGTAATGTTTAGAAAAAGAATTTATGGCCTTTGGAAAAATTTTAAGTCGGAAAATCCTTAACAGCAGGTATTTGCTGTTAGCTTTATGGTGCAGTGTTATTTTTGCGGGCTCCTCCCTTCCCGGCGCCAGCGTTTCTAAAAACCCCTTAATAGATTTTATTCTGCATAAGGGCGCTCATTTGTTTGAATATGGCATTCTTTTTGTTTTTTCTTATAAAGCATTTAGGAAAAAAGGCGCTTTGAGTTTTCTATTTGTGTTTTTCTATGCTTTATCCGACGAGTTCCATCAGCGGTTTGTTCCCGGCCGAAATGGTAGAATAGAAGATGTTTCAGTTGATTTAATAGGAGCATTGTTAGGAGCAGTGTTTATATGGAAATTTTTACGAATTCTGCCAGCCAAACTAAAAAATTGGCTTCTAACTTAGCGAAAAAGTTTAAGGGCGGAGAAATTATCGCTTTATACGGCAACCTGGGGTATGGAAAAACTACTTTTGTTCAAGGTTTTGTGGAAGGATTGGGTTTTAAGGATAAAGTTCAAAGCCCCACTTTTGTTTTTGTTAGGTTTTATGGCAGTAAACCTAGAATTGCGCATATTGATTTGTATAGAATAAAGTCAGAAGAGGAGGTTTTAGACTTAGGGTTATCTGAATTGTTGGAGGACGAAAATACCATTTGCTTAATAGAATGGCCTGAAAAAATGGGAAGACTTCTGCCTAAGAACATTTTGAAAATTAGGTTTAAGTTTGTCTCCAAAAATGCGCGTAATATATCCCTTAAAAGGGACACTCCTTGTACTATGAGATTATATTTGGATACTGCGGATAGAAACAAAAAGATTATTAAAATTTTCAAAGGTTCCAAAGTTATTGGCAAGGTATCAGGTATAGAGGATGAGTTTATACTCATTAAAAAAATTCTAAAGAATAGTAATGTATCCATTGACGATATTTCAAGAATAGATGTTAATAAGGGTCCGGGTTCCTTTACGGGGCTTAAGATTGGGGTTTCTATTGCCAATAGTTTCAATTATTCCAAGGGAAAAATAAAGTCGTGGGGAGATTTGATTTTTCCCGAATATGGAGCAGAGCCTAATATTGGGAGGAAACGAGGTTAACATTTTTGGAGGGCAGAACTTTTTACTTTAGGGAAGTTAGCCCTGGCATTGGCTTTTCCGCAAGCAATGTTAACATTGCTCCCCCTCCCATAGAAACAAAATCCATCTTTTCCAAAACTCCCGCTTTTGTTACAGCGGATATGGTATCCCCTCCGCCCACAACTTTGAAAGCGCTTAAACTAGAGATATACCTTGCAATTTCCACAGTCCCCTTAGCGTATTTACTATCCTCAAACACCCCCATAGGACCGTTCCATACAACAGTTTTTGCCTTTGAAAGTTCTGCTTTAAATATTGAAATGGTTTGAGGACCAATATCTCTGCCGTTAACAGAGTCGGAAGGAATAAGTACATTTGATAGCTTATGCAACTTAGAAGGGAAGAAGTGCGAAAAGGGCAGAGCTCCTCCTACCAACACTTTATCCGCTAATTTTGCTAGATTTTCAATTACGGGAAGTTTGGTTTCTATTTTTGCTCCTCCTATTACCGCGACAAAAGGCCTTTGCGGGTTTTTTAAAAGCGCGGTTAATGTTTCTACTTCCCTAATTAATCTAAATCCCCCGTAACTAGGCAGAAATTTTGGCACAATAGAAACAGAGGCTTCATTCCTATGGCACATAGCAAACGCCTCATTCACATACAAATCATAAGGTTAGGCAAGGTTTTTGGCAAAAGTTTCGTCGGCTTTTTCCTCCTCTCTATAAAAGCGGATGTTTTCAAGTAGGAGGATACTTTTGGCAGGGTTACTAAGCAATTTAAGTATTCCAGGATCCAGTGGATTTGCTACCCATATAACTTCCACACCTAGAAGTTTTTCCAAAACAGGTGTCAAGATTTTGGTGGAGGTTTTTTTGTTGTCTTTCGGCCGACCGATTTTTGTTACAAGGGCTAACTTTGCGCCTTTATCCAAAAGATATTGCATAGTTGGCAGGCACTTTTCAATTCTCGTTGCGTCTGCGACTTGTCCCCCTTCGTTTATAGGAACATCAAAATCCACGCGGACCAAAACATTTCTATTTTTCAAATCCTTTATATCACTTAAAGTTTTTATTGCCATCTATAAAAAAAGTTTCTATACTATAACTATAACATTACTACCTGTCCACTTAAAGAACTTATATAGTAAAATATTTTTTGCAATTTTGGTTGTTATTGCAGGATGTTTTCTGTCCGCAAATCCCGTAGAAGCGTCCTCCGTTCCTATTATAAACGAACTATCTCCTTATCCGCAGGATGACATTGATTGGGTGGAGCTTTACAATCTGGGAGACTCCTCTATTGATATTGGCGGCTGGATACTTAACAACAGCGACAGCGGACCCACCATAGGGGGTCCTAATGTTACATTTACAGCTGGAACAGTTATCCCCGCAGGGGGTTATTTGGTGGTGGAAAAAGGGGTTGGCGCAAATAAATTTGGGTTTGACCTTAAACATTACGAAACTCATGTCACTTTATATAAGCCCGACCTTACAATTGCTTCCAAACTTATTTATATTGGGGACCCCGGGACAGACCATTCTTGGGGGCTTTATCCCAACGGGACGGGTATAGTAACTAATTTTGCGATTCCCACAAAAGGCGCTTCAAATGGTGGGGAAGATACTGTGCCTCCTGTAATACCGGGTAATCCCGGCTGGGGAAAAAGTATTCCGCCTATTGGATACGCAGGGGATGGGGTGGGTATTGATGGATTTGTTCCTTGCGGAGGCTACCTTAAAAACGATGGGGCTTATCGCAGATTGTGGGGGCAGGCTTTAGATGATTCGGGAATAAATATGTACCAAATACAGGAGGTTAAAGACGGGTCTCTAATTTACAGCGGAGGCGAGCTAACAAATTACACAGGCACTTTTATACCCGGTGTTTCGGATGGAGCAAGCGAGGGCAATTACTATGTGCGTGTTAGGGCTATAGATACTTATGGAAACGCGTCCATAAGCGATGCGGTTTGGGCAGATACCTCGCCATATCTGTCTTGGTGCAAAATGACTATAGACATTACGCCGCCGGCAACCACAGATTCTCTGCTGGATTCTCTTTGGCGTAAAGAGGATGTTTTAGTAAATTTAACTTGCTCGGACAACTTTGGTTGTTTTAACACTTATTATACTTTGGACGGCGAAAACCCTACTAATTTTTCAAATAGCGGGACATCTTTTTCTGTAACAACGGATGGGATTTATAACTTAAAATACTTTTCTGTTGATAACGCGGGCAACTCTGAAGAGGTTAAAACCTCCGAGAATGTTATTAAACTGGACAAAACTAAACCCAATAATGTCCCAACAGAGGACTTCGGGGAATGGGTAAATAATCCCAATTTAACATTTCAGTGGCCAGAATCATTAGATGGGACAGGTTCGGGGGTTTCCTATTATCAATTTTGGCTTTCAACGGCAGGCAATGAAACCAATGCTTTAGATTTGGATTTTGCATCCCCTAACAAATGGAAATATGTTGGAAATGTTTTAACTTACACTTTAACTAACGAGGAGGCTGCGCTTTTATCTTTGGGAAGTACTTATTACGCAAAAGTTAAAGCGGTGGATAATGCGGGTAATACAGCAAACACTTATTCTTCTAGCTGGAGCGATGGTATTAGGCTGGATACGCAAACTCCTTCCTCGCTTTTTACTTCTCCATCAGCAGGTTTCTATAATGCGGCGGGATGGAGTGGGGATATATCAGGAACTGCAACGGATGTTGATTCAGGTGTGTCCAAAGTGGAATTAAAAGTTAAAGTGGTTACAGCTCCGGGAGAAAATAAGTACTGGAATGGCGCAGATTTTGATTTAAGCGAGCATTGGCTTACGGCTGCTGGAACGGGTGCTTGGAATTATTCCTTTACGCCAATTGAGGGGGACTATGTTATTTACTACAAGGCTTACGATAATGCGGGAAACATAGAAACGGCAAATGAGGCTTCCGGCATAGTTTTTGATAAAACTGCGCCTCAGGTTTCACATTCTTTAAGCTCCGTTAGCCCC
>Ga0100387_10000407_pt1 | contig 35551 bp, 29 predicted proteins | sample CryGeymeta201511_FD_81547 | JGI IMG/M metagenome (GOLD analysis project Ga0100387, IMG submission 81547) | Groundwater microbial communities from Crystal Geyser aquifers in Utah, USA - Crystal Geyser metaG 2015-11 | ecosystem: Environmental > Aquatic > Deep subsurface > Groundwater | place... | reverse complement strand
CTCATAATCCATTATATTCCTTTTCTTAATGGGCTTCGTGCACCGATGAGATTTACTCCAGCGTATGTTTTTTTTGGACTTATTGGATCTGCCTTTTTGATCAACTATTTATTTTCAAAACTAAACAAAAAATATGTTTTGTATTTCACAATTGGATTATTCCTTCTTTTTCTTGTTGATCAAAATTATCAAATTCCAAATGCTCAAGATCAAAATATCCCAACAAAAATTTATCAATATATAAAAGCGGATAAATCAAATTCAACAGTTCTCGAGATTCCGTATACACTTCGTGATGGCTTAAGATACATAGGTTTTGTTCATGCCATAGAGCCACTAAAAGGTACTCTTATTTATAATAAGTCAACTATGGGAGGATATCTTCCACGAATACAGCCGTATACTTTTTCTTATTACGAGCATCTTCTATTCATGAACTATATTGCATCAATTACTGATAAAGGAAACTACAATCCATTTCGCCAAAAACCTGGACCACTAACAATTACAGAATTTTCAAGCACGAACGAAGATGTTACACGTGAGGTAGACTTTTTTGATATTGAGTATATTATTTTGAAAAATGACGAAGAATATTCAAATATTATTAGAACTCTAATCTCAGAAGTAGGATTTGACAAAATACTTACTGAACAAAATACGGATTTATATTATCGAAAATCATCAAATATATTCTTTTCCGAAATTGATTTTGGAAGTCGTGAGGATTATCTATATGTCATAGATGGACTTTCTGAGTCTTCTGGAAATTATAGAAAAGTGACGACTGATGTCGTACGATTATTTGTAAAGCCTCAAAATACCAGACAATTGACGCTTGTTGCCAAATCAACAAAGTCGAGTGAGGTTAAGGTTTATTTGAACAAAGTCTATATTGGAAAAATATTATTGAAGCCTGGGAAACAAGAATATAAAATACCAATTGAAAAATCATATAGCCTGAAAATCGATGAAGTAATCTTTAAGTTTCAAAAAAATGATATAAATGATGTTAAGTTGTATTCCCTTACTGTGAACTAATTAACTATGAAAGAAAACAAAAAGGCTTTTTATAAATTTTGGAGTTGGACAACTAAACATGATTGGTCCTGGGTTTTGATCGGGTATATTGTGATTAATATCATCTTCATGAACGCCTTTTGGCGCGAGCTAGTATTTGACCAGTCAAAAGTCGGAGCGAGATATGGAGAGGTGTTTACGGCTGAATGGGCAATGGATCAAGTATATAGAAATATTATTTCAGGTAATAATCCCTTTGTGACATCTCCCGCAATCCTTTATCCTTTTGGAACTGATTATGTTAGTACAGACTCTGGAAATGGATTCTTATTCCTATTTCTTCGATCATTTCTCTCCCCACACCAATCGCTTTCTGTCATAGTGGCATTTGGACTTCTCCTTGCAAGTTTGGGGATGTATGTCCTGCTTCGAAAACTCAAAATTAAAAGAACGACTTCATTTGTAATCGGTGCTATGTTTGCCTATATGACATTTCTTATGCCACGTTTGGGGCATCTGAACTATATGGCAATATATGTTTTTCCATGGATGTATTATTTTTTGATCTCCCTGCTTCAAAAAAATTCGATAAAACAAAAAATCATCTATTCAGTTTTTGTAGGCTTTTTGTTCGTAGTCACACTTTATGCAAACGCGTATTACTTCATAATGCTTTGTATATCATTTCTCTCACTGGGATTGTATTTATTATTTTTAAGGAAAGGAAAAATATTCAAAGACATATTTTCTAAATATATTGAAATTATTACAGCGTTTACTGCAATTTTATTTTTCGGAATGCCGTATTTTTTGCAGATTTACAAGACTAGATTATTTGAGGGATTGCCAAAAACAGAGGGTTGGGGTGGCGCGATACAGTTTTCATCAGATTTATTCGGTTATATCATCCCTAGCATTTATAGTTTTTTTATGCACCCAGTTGCTAACTTTTGGGGTAAGAACTTCGTTTTTGCCGGTGGAATTTTTGAGCAATTTACCTACCCTGGAATGATGATAATATCTGCAAATTTGTTCCTAGTATTTTTATTTCTTAGAAAGAAATTACCTACAAAATTTCAAAAAAATATCGCCCCCTTTTTTATCGTAAGTATTGTATTTTGGGTACTTACTCTTGGACCATTTTTACACGTATTTGGTCACTGGGCTTTGACTGTAGACGACGGAATACGAATTGTCGTTCCTCTTCCATATATCCTTTTGCATTATGTCCCATTTTTGGCAAATATTCGTGTTCCTGCCCGTCTTATAGTCGCATTTATATTTTTTGCATATATAGTTACTGCCTATCTTATTGACTTTTTTCTTTCTTCAAAGTCTAAAAAATTTATACGCTTTTTTTATATTGGATTATTTGCAGTATTTATTATTGATCACTATTTTTATATAACTACGCCTGCAACTAGATTTATTCCATATCGCGCATATGAATACCTCAAAGAGCAGCCGGATAATATGACAGTTTTTCAGATTCCATCCACTGTGCGAGACGGTTTTGTGTATTTCGGGAGCCCAGATGCGATAGAATTTATTGAAGGACAAACAATACACCAAAAACCTATGGTTGGAGGGTACTTGGGACGAGTTCCAAGTTTCAAACGAGATTATTATGTTCGAAACCCTTTCCTTGGTTACATCGGAAGACTAATTGACTCAAATATTTCAGCAAACGGTGGACTTGATAGATCGGATCTTGCCGAATGGTCGACGATCGGTAAAGAAAAAAGTATTGACGCAATCGACTTTCTAGATATCAAGTACATCCTCCTTGACAGTCGACCGGAATATTCTGCGACTCTTTCAGCCATTCTCTCTGATTTTGGGTACGAAAAGAAGTTGCAGGATGAGTACATGTCGGTAATAGTCAGAGAGCCTTCCAAAAAAGAGTTTTTATCTGTGCAGATTGGATCACCTGATGACGATATGTATCTTGGTGCTGGATGGGGCGCGCGAGAGAATAAAGAGCGTTGGTCAGGAAAAAGGATGTCAGTGATGTTCAAAGTAGAAAATCCAAGAGACTTTGACCTAAGTTTCCAGGCTGCGAGCTTTCACACTGAAAATAATGTCGATATTTATGTGAATGAAGTCAAGGTGGGAACTGTGAGCATTCCAACAAATAAAAAAGTATTTGAGATACCATTTGCGAAAAAATATTTTAAATCTGGTATTAATACGATTCATTTCATTTCAGACAATGCTTACAGACCTTCTGATATAATTCCACAAAGTGAAGATATTCGCGCGATTTCAAACAAATTTTATAATATTTCTTTAAAATAAATAATTATGATCGAGATCATCATTCTTACAGCAAAGATCATATTTATCTTATTTTTTATGGGAGCAGGCTTTACTGCAATTTTTCTTCCAAAATCCCTTCGAGTTGACTCCTTTTGGCTGATGCCTTGGTTTGGAATGATTTTGATCGCTGTCATGGGAGTGCTTTTCAGTCTCGGTAAAGTGGCTATAGTTGACTCAAAGAATATTATGTTTTTGATTGCCGGTGCGATGTTTGTCTATGCGTTGATTACAAAGAAAAAAATATTTTATTTAGATAAATCTGTATATGTTCTTGGTGGATTAACTCTAATTAGTTTACTTTACAATTTGTATCCATTAATCTCGCAAGTTGGTTTTCCCACGACTGTTTCTCTTGGTAATCTAGACCCGCTATCATATACTCCTGTTGCGGATTTCTTAACTAATCATACGATTTTTGAAGGATTTATATTTGAGCATTACAAGCCATTTCTTTGGGCGACTGGCGATTTGCTTCATTATGGTTTTCGTTGGGGAAGCCCTTTGATATTAAGCTTTATTGCAAGCGTATTTAATCTAAGAGCTTACTCAGTTTATTTTATTTTATTAGTAATTAGCTTTGTTCTTTCATTTCCACCTGTTTACATAATTGCCAAGCGTATGATTGGGAGAAGTCAGTACCTCATAATGTTTTTGATTTTTATTACATTCCTATTCAATTCAACAATTTTATACATGATCTACAATGTTTTTTTTGCACAGTTCCTTTTTTCAGGAATATATATATTAATATTTTTGTTACTTTATGACTACTTCAGTAATATTGATAATCGAAAAGAGTTTAATTCATATGATTTATTATTAGGAATTTCTATCTCATCAATTACTACTATTTATCCTGAAGGATTGATATTTATTTTAGCTCCACTATCTTTAATGACCTTTATTAGCACTCTTAATAAAAAGAATTATAACTACATTATTCTATTTATAAAAATAATTATGATTGCATATTTTATAAACCCATATTCTTTTGGTACTGCGTTAGTAAGAAATTTAAGTATTGTTTTTTCATCTACTAAATCTGGTCTTATAGGTTGGGAATATATTCCATACGCATCACCATTAGAAATGATGGGATTTTATAATCTGTATTACTCGAGAGATTTGCCTCTCGCAATAGATATCATTATGGGCTTACCCATTGCCATTATTTGGCTCATAGGATTCAAAAAATTGAAGTTCCCACTTGTTTTGCTTGCGTATGTTGCTACTTTTGTAGTATTTTATATTGGACTAAGATTTATCTTCCCAAATTATTTTTCTTACCATCGAGCTATAACATACTCACTCTTCCTCTACCCTATACTTTTTGCCAGCGGATTGGTTTATATCTTTGGGTATTTAAGAAAGTATGTCGTCGTGTTTATTATGGTGGTGATAACACTTCTCGTGGGAAGGTCCGCATACCGTACGACATATCAGATGTACTGGCATATGAGAGTGGTAGATAAGGCGCTAGTATCTCTTCAAGATCTAAATCTCAAGACTGACATTCCCCAACCCTTCTACACTTCTGACGTTTTTTTGGGAGAATATGATCTGTGGAGAAGGTTATGGCGCGAGTATTTCTTGATGAATAAGCTCATTATCACTCGTCAGAACTTTCCAACAGAAATACTAACGTTGCCAAAAGATAGATTTGTGCTTGCTGAAAAAGATGTTCTAGAATATCAAGATAAAAAAATTACTTTTAAAAATATTGTTTGGGAAAATGAGGATTATCAATTGGGACAGATCGAAGATGCACCATACGCAAACGATCTGGAAAAATTATTTCTAAAATAATATGTTTAGCATCCTGTTTTATGGAGTTCTAATTATTTTAATCCTTTATATTTTGGGTTATGGACTGACACTTCTTTTATCACCTAAAATTCTAAGACCATACTCGGTATTTCTTATGCCGTGGTTTGCAATCATTTTTCTGATACTTTCACTTGTTACTTTGAGTTTGGCAGGATTGTCAGTCTCAGTTGTTTCACCATTTATTATTTCATTTTTACTCGTGCTTGATCTGTTTGTGATCTTTAGAACAAAATTAAAGCCAAGCATAAACTGGAAGGAGCTCACGATGGTCGGCAGCATAATGGGTGCAGTTTTCATTCTTGCATTACTCCCCCTTCTTCGACATGATAAGTTTTTGACTACGATCTCGATGGGTAATAATGACGCGTCAGTTTATGCTGTGACTTCAGACTACTTGGTAACCCACAGTATTCAAGAATTTTTGAATACTCCGATGAATCCATTAAAGACCGGGGATGCAGGCGTGGGAAACTTAATTTACAATGTATTCCGTTGGGGAACTCCTATTTTGCCAGCTTTTTTTCAGAATGTATTAAATCTTGGCGGATATCAGCTGGAGTACCTCATGCAAGTGGTTCTATTTGTGCTCTGCCTACCTTTGGTCATGGTGCTTTCAAAAATATTATATAAAATTTCATTTCTTTCTCTTGGATTTATTCTAATTATTTTTGGTTTCAATGCTAATCTCCTTTATATGCTTTTTCATAATTTTTTTGGACAAGTACTGTTTTGGGGTCTAGAGATGTTTATGTTGATAATGTTTTTCTTGTATTTTAGAAATGATGAAAAAAATAATAAAAAAATATCTAAATTTGATGTAATCACAGGCTCTACGATCGCAGTTTTATTTCTTTCCTATCATGAAGGAGCAATATTTATTATTACTCCACTTCTTGTTTTACTTATTTTGAAATTTGTTTTGAAGGATAACTTAAATAATTACTGGAATAAATTATTCAAGATAGGTTTTATAACTATTCTATTAAGTTTTCCCTCAATTGTGAATGCGATTAAAATGGATCTAATGCAGGCGTCAGCTATTGACGCTCCGATCGGTTGGAATTTATTTAGACAAAATCTCCCCTATGCAAATCCATTTGAGATGATGGGATTTTACAGTATTCATGCCTTTGAGCCGCTACCACTGCTGATTGCCGTAATACTGAGCATTGCAGTAATATTAGTTATCGCAATGGGGATCGCTAAATCCAAAGGTAAAATAATATCTTTGAGTTTCGTATCAATTTATTTGATATTTTATATTTGGTCCTCGATCTTACATCATAATTTTTTTGCATACAATCGAGTTGTCACCTACACACTTCCCCTCATATTAGTTTTATTTGCAATCGGATTTGATTCTCTTTTACAAAAAAGAAGAAAGATAATGATATTTGTGATGATAATTCTAATAGGTTTGGAGATGTTTTTTGCAATAAAACTTGTCAGACGTTTTACAAGGGAGCGAATATTAGTTGAAAAGTCCTTTATTTCACTTACGGAACTTCGAAAAAGCAGTGTCGATGAGCCAATCTATCTTCCGCAACTTATAACTAATTCCGGAACTTACTGGGGTCAGATATGGACAGAGTATTTTCTTTATCCTGATAAAGATGTTGTATCTCCCGCGAATTTTGGGGCTGTTGACAATGTGATCAAAGACAGATCGCTCATTCTTATTCCAAAAGATGAAAGATATTATGCCGCACCAAAAATCATAGAGTACGAAACGGTTTGGGAAAATGAATACTATCTTTTAGGACGTTTATGTAACAGTGACAAGTGTTTATTAGAAAGCAATGAGGATTTATCTAAAATTGCGGTTGGTAAGAATAATTATGAGGATAGTTTATTTCTTTTAGGGTGGGACAAAAGCGAGGGAGATTCTAGATGGGCAAATGCAGAAGAATCTTCGTTAAGATTGGTTACAAAAGACATTTATACAACCAAATTAACCTTAGAAGCCTCAAGCCTTAGTGAACCACAAGAAGTAGTAGTATATATAGACAATGAGTTGTTAGGAAAAATAAAAGTTGGTACACAATGGAAAAGATATTCTTTACCGATTGATTATTTCCTCGAAAGTGGTGTTCATAAAATAAAGCTCTCGTATCTTCACGGCTATAGGCCAATGGATCTAATTCCAGGTAATCTTGATGGTCGGACTCTTTATATTAATTTAAAGAAAATTAGCCTTGAGTAAGCACTTTAAGCGTCATGCGCGCCGTCTCTTGCCAGGACGGAATCTTGATTGATGGCGATTTGTTGTTTTTCATTTTCAAATCGATCTCACCTGCTAGTATTACAGGGTCGATAGATTCAACAAAACTATCTGAGATACTCGGACTATTATAAGCAATAGTTGGCGTGCCTGAGGCCATCGCCTCAAGTGGCGGCAGCCCAAAGCCTTCATACAGTGATGGATACACAAAAACTTCGGCTCCTTGATATAGATACGGGAGATCTTCATCTTTTACATAACCTGTAAAAGTCACTTTCTCAAAAAGGTTAAGTTTCTTAACCTCTTCATATACTTCTTCGTTTTTCCATCCCGCGCGACCCGCAAGTACGAGATTTAACTTTTTATATTTGGCCTTCATCATCGCAAATGCCTGAATGAGTACGATTAGGTTTTTTCGGGGTTCAATGGCACCGACGTACAGTATGTACGGTTTGGCAACTCCATATTTATTTATGCGTTGTATTATATCTTCGATACTATGTTTAATGAAAAATTTCTCCTCAACTCCTAGTGGAATTAGATCAATCTCATTTTTAATATTCTTATAATATTTATTCAGATCTTCAAGAGTTTTTTTTGAGTCGACAATTATTGAATCGCCAAATTTAATAGTTTTCTGTAGTTTCCGTGCGTGACCTTCGATAATATCTCTGGTATGAAACTGAGGGAATTTTTTCCACGTCAGGTCATGAATAGTTGTCACACCGCGTGTACCATCCAACAATGGCGGTCTAAGAAAATCCGAACTATGATATACATCTAATTTTCCGGTAAACCATTCAACAGGAATTAGATACATCTTGTTCCAGATGAAATTCAGTCCTCGAGGTGGAACGGGTAGATCGACAACTTTAGCCCCAAGTAAGCGATACTCATCTAAAATTTTACTAATTGATTGTGGTCGTCTTAAAGAGCTATATACCAGGTGATATTTATTATTATTGTCAATTTTAAGAAGATTTTTGACAAGATTATAAGTGTAAGTCGCTACTCCACTCCCCTGGTATACAAGCATGGAGACGTCTATACCTATATTCATAACTCCTCAATAAAGTTATATACCGCTTTCGCTGAATTTTTCCAACTAAATTTTTTGCTTTGTTTAAGACCTTCTAAGTGAAGATTTTTTGCTACTTCTGGATGATGTACTAGATACTCTATCTTATTTTTTATATTAATATAATTTTTTGGTTTTACATATAAAACAGCATCACCGCCGACCTCAGGGAGTGATGATGAGTCTGAAGTGATGACAGGAGTACCAAGTGTCATAGCTTCAAGAACCGGGAGTCCAAAGCCTTCATATAATGATGGGTAAAGAAGTGCATACGCATTTCTGATAAAAGAGGCCAAGTACTCATCGCTTAAGAAATCAAGAACAATAAAAGGAGACTTGTCTACACTAGGGGCTGCCTCATGAATAAATCTGAGCACTTCTTCTTTGACTTTCCCCCATCCTCTGCCGCCTATTAAAACCAACTTCATGTCTTTTGGAATTTGATTTGCAAAATACAGTTCTGAAAAAGCCCGCACAATACTCATAATATTTTTTCTTGGTTCAAAGGTTCCGTAGTAAAGTAGGTACTCATTTTTTTCTAATTTATTATGATGTGATTTTAACAATGTATTTATTTCATTAATTCCTTTTGATCTTGATAGAAGTTGCTTGTTCATTCCAGGATATGCGACAACCATTTTTTTCGCCTCAAATTTTTCAGAGTATTTTTTTAGATCCTTTTTAGTAGATTTGCTAATTACAATAAGTCCATCGCAAAATTGTTTGGCAAAATCAAGCTTCCGAGACTGAAGGTCACAAGTTGCCTCGCGATGAAGATTTGGGATAATAATTGTTGTCATGTCATAAATCGTAATGATATTTTTAAAATCCTGAAGGTGATAAAATCCAGTTTCAGAATGAATAACTGTTGTAATATTTAGCTTCTTAAACTCACGAGTCAGCTCTGCAATATACTTTAAAAACTTGTATTTATTGCGAATTTTGTCATAAATAGTTCTGATTTTGAAAATGTTGTTAAAAAGCCGCAGAGGCTCTTTGATAAGCGGTATTGAAAAAAAATCTTTGATACTGCTTTCATTTTGCTTTGGGAGTGAGTATTCGTCGGTGTATCCGAGTATCAAAACCTTTTTATTATCAATGAGTTTTGCAATATCAGGGTTTAAAGATGACGTGAATAGGTCTGGAGAAAAAGTAAAAAGAGTAATCGTATCGTCATTATCACTAGATTTGACCTTTTCTATTAATGCTGAAAGAAATCCATACATGTAGCGATATACGCCTGATTTATCTCCGTATGATCCTGAGGCGGTTATTAGCGGACTTATTTCAAAGGAAATATTCATAGTATTACCTTTCTATTGTATCAAAATATAAATATTGATTGTAGTAAAATAAACACATGTTAATTTCAGTTGTAATCCCAACGTATAACGGAGATTCCCTTCTCCAAAAATCACTTCCAAAATTGCGTGATGCTCTTTCTCAATTGGAAAATTATGAGGTTATCATAGTTGATAATGGATCGAGTGATTCAACTGATTCAGTTGTCAATTTTCTGTTGCCAGTTGTTAGCCAATATATTAAGTTAAATCATAATTATGGGTTCACAAAGGCTGTAAATATTGGAGCAAAAAAGGCTAAAGGCGAATATATTTTAATTCTCAATAATGATTGTTTTGTGGAAGAAGATACATTGATTAATTTACTTAATTATCTTAAAAAAAATAAGCAGTATGTGGCAACGCAGCCTGTGATTGATGAATTGCGAATTACGAATGATCAATTGGGATCTATTGGGTATGAGGTTGATTTAAAGAAGGGAAAGGCGAATATGATTACGAATTACGAATTGGCAATGAGCAATGATAACATTTGGAAAACTGGTAAAGTATACGGACTGTCTGCGACGTGTCTTCTCATTCGAAGGGAAATTTTTAATAAAATTGGTGGCTTTGACGAATTGTTTCATTCCTATCTTGAAGATGTAGATCTTTTTATAAGATTGGCAGAAAATGGATATAAATACTCACCTTGTCTTGATGCCAGGGCAAGCCATATGCATATGCAAACAAGTAGTAAAATGGGTACGTATAAACAAAGTCACGATCTGATAAATTGGATAAAAATTATTCTTAAAAACTATCCAATGAAATTTATTATTAAAAATGCAATTTCATTATTTACAGAACGTTTAAGAAATTTAAATGGATTGTTTAAAGTAATTTTCAATTATTGATACAATATCTAATATGCCATCTAATTATGTAATCAAATTCGATCATGTTTCTAAGTATTTCTACTTGCATCACCAAAAAACATTAAAAGAATTTTTTCAAGCAGTATTTACAAGAAATAAAACTGTAGAAAATTTACTGGCCTTGAACGATGTTTCCTTTGATATAAAATCTGGTGAAACTGTCGGAATCATTGGGCGAAATGGAGCTGGCAAGTCTACATTGCTAAAATTGATTGCTGGAGTTTCGACTCAAAATTCAGGAAAAGTCGAGGTGAATGGTCGTGTCTCCCCCCTTATTGAGCTTGGGGCCGGATTTCATCCAGAGCTAACAGGGCGGGAGAATATCTTTTTAAACGGCGTTATCATGGGATTAAAAGAAGAGTTTTTAAAACAGAAATTTGATGAGATTGTTAACTTTTCTGAAATTAATGAGTTTATCGATACTCCTGTAAAATACTATTCATCTGGAATGTATATGCGACTCGCTTTTTCAGTCGCAGTTCATGTAGAGCCACAGATTCTTCTAATTGATGAGATATTTAGTGTCGGAGATGCAGGGTTCCAACAAAAATGTATGGATATAATGAATAAATTCAAGAAAAAAGGCGTAACAATAATATTTATTAGTCACTCAATACACCTCATCAAAAACTTTTGTGATAGATGTATATATCTACGCGATGGACAATTGGTATATGATGGAGAAACTGAGAAAGCGATTGATATTTATACAAGTCATTTATAAATAAATAATAAAAATGCAGTACTGGGATTTAGTCAAACATTTAGCAATGCGCGAGATTAAGGCAAGATATAAGCAGTCTTTTTTGGGACTTCTCTGGGTAGTTCTAAATCCATTTTTCCAGATGGTGATCCTGAGCTTTGTCTTTTCAAATATCGTAAAGTTTCCAAGTCTCGGAATTCCTTATCCGGTATTTCTTTATGCAGGTTTACTTCCCTGGGTGTATTTTAGTACGGCAATTGGTGCATCAATGAATGTTTTGATTGACAACTCTCCCCTGGTCAAAAAAATATATTTTCCTCGTGAAATTCTTGTTTTTTCGTCGCTTATTGCTAAAACTTTTGATTTTTTCCTGTCAAGTATTTTATTTATTGCACTTTTAATTTATTTTAAAATCACCTTTACATGGTACATGTTGATTTTCATTCCAATTTTTTTAATTCAGTTTTTGTTTACCTACGGACTTGGGCTCTTGCTTTCGGCTCTCAATCTTTTTTATCGCGATGTGCAATTTTTGTTTAATCTAATTCTGACACTTTGGTTTTATCTGACACCTGTAATATATGCGACTGAATTTTTTCCAGAACAGTATAGATGGATATTTAAAATTAATCCAATGTCGGTGTTCATTAATGCCTATAGGCAAGTTCTTTTTACAGGAACTATGCCAAATATTGGAAGTCTAGGAATTGGAATAGGTATTTCAATCGGATTATTTGCTGGCTCTTATTTGCTATTCAAACGTTTAGAAGGAATTTTTGCAGATGTAGCTTGACGTCTTTTTTTATCGTAATATCTCAAAAAATTACTGCGGTAATACAGAGCAATCGTGTCGGCAAATATTCCCCATATAGCCTCAAGTGTTGCAGCGTCAGTTATCGCCGTAAATGTATAATCAAGTTTTATGGGAGCTTCAAAAACACGTTTAAATCCAAGCTTGTTGGCAACTACAAGGATTTCCAAATCACCAGCAAATTTTTTTTCGACAAGCCTTGGTAAAATTTTTTCAAGAACTTTTTTACGAAATATTTTGATCCCTGCCTGGGTATCCTTGACATTCACACCAAAAAGCAATTTCACAAATATGTAGTATCCCAGACTTAGGATCTTGCGCTGAAGTGAATAATTCACGCGGGAAGCTGGGTGGCGTTTGGAGCCGACTATGATATCGGCTTCATACCATTCCATATGTTCCAGCAGCATCGAGATGCCATTGGGATCGATCTCCATACCTGAGTCCATAAACATGACATAATCTCCTCCTGCTTCATGCATGCCGAGCCGTATGGCGTAACTCTTTCCCCTATTTTCCTTGTATGACAGAATTTTGACTTTCGGGATTTTAGATTTTTTGAGTTTTTCAAACGTTTCGTCGATCATACCATCGACGACCACTATGATTTCATAGTCATAACGTATCGTGTCTAGAACTTTTTTTATATATTTTACGTTTTTGACAATTGTTTTCTCTTGTCTGTAAGCTGGAATGACAAGCGAGAGGAAATGAGTTGGTGTCACAGTCATATAAATTAATTATTGATAATTTCTTCGTATCTTTTTTCAATTTCTTTGGCTTTATTCCTGTTGACAATATCTGCGATTAACAAATTTGTATCTTTTCTAATTAAATGAATATTATCACGAATTTTGTCTATAAAATATTTAGGTAACAGTAAGGAAACGAAGTAAAAAAATTTAAATTTAATACTAGATGAAATTTTATCATTAAATTTTTTTAAGCCATCCTTGTAGTCAGTTAAATTTTTGTTATTTGAGACGTACTTGATAGCTGGCAGTATAAAAAGACTATCATTTATTATTCTCTTAATAAAATGATCTTCATAAGTTTTTGCTTCTATTTGACTCAATAGATTTTCAGTAATATTAACGAAGTAGTTTTTGAAAAATGGCTCTTTTGTTTTTTTGTCAAGATAAATACAGGCGTTTCCTGGTCCAGACCAAGATGCAACTACAAAAAGATGTGAAATAAAATAACCGCCACACTTTGTTATTTGATTGAATAAAATATTAAACCATGGGGAAAGTTCAGAGTTAATGAAATCATTTTTGGTAATATTTTCGTTTTTAAAAACAAGTCCTGAAATAAAGATACAGTTTGTTTTTTCAAGGAAATTGACAATTTTCAGAGCATTTGAATGAGGTTTAATATATAAGTCCTTTTTTTCATCGATCCAAACATGTTTAATTTTGGTATTTGATCTGTCTTTTGACAAAATATTAAGCCTCATAAACCCAACATTTTTTTTAATAATTAGATCGTGTATCTTTGATAAAGAATCCCTATAAAGAAGTATGTCATCATCTCCTTGAGTGATAATATATTTGCCTTCTATGCTTAGGATAGCATTCTCAATATTTTTAGTTAATCCAATATTGCATTTATTTTTACTGTATTTGATTCGTGGATCTTGTATTTTTTTAACAATCTCTGACGTGTCATCACTTGAATTATTATCAAAAATCAGTATTTCAAAATCCTTAAAATCTTGTTCCTGAATACTTCTTATTGTTGATTGAATTTCCGCAGCGCGATTGTAGGTGGGAATAACAATTGAAAAAAATGGCGTGCTAGACATATTTGAAAAGAATTTATTATAGAATAACAAATATATGAGCCTTTCTGTGACTGTTATTTTAATAACTCTTAATGATCAAAAAATAATTGGAGATTGTCTAAGTTCCATTAGAAGACAAAAATATAATGGTAAAATTGAAATATTAATAGTCGACGGTGGTTCAACTGACGATACGATCAAAATTGCGGATAAGTTCAAAGCGAGAGTCATTTCGCGTCCAGAATGGAAAGATTTGCCCAATAAAAGATCCGAGTTGGGTATTAATTCTGTGCAAACTGATGTTGTGATGTTTTTTTCAGCAGATAATCGATTTCAGGAAGATGATTGTCTAAGTAAAATGGTAGAGCCTTTTGAAGATCCTGATATTGGGGTAGTTGAAACCCAAAGATATGGATTCATGCCAAAAAGCAGTCTACTAACCAAATACTTTGCACTTATTGGAGGGGCGGATCCGATCGCAGTCGCTCTTGGAAAAGCAGATCGAGGGTCCTACGACAATGACAATTGGTACTCCTACGGGAAAGTCATTAATAAACTTAACTATTTCGAAGTTACGTTTGAAAATGATAAAAATAAAATTCCAACACTTGGAGCCAATGGTGTGGCGATCAGAAACTCAATTTTAAAGAAATATCCAGTGGTTGATGCACTTCACATTGAGATGTGTCTGAATTTTATAAAACATGGATATGATAAATTTGCTTTTGTAAAAAATGTTCATATTGTCCACGAGATGGATATTGATTTGATCTCCTTTATTCGCAGAAGGCTAAAATGGGCGAAGATGTACTCAGGCTCCCAGATGAAGAGAAATTATGCAGTTTTTAATTTACAAACTGATTTGTTCAAGCTTATTTGGATAATTATTAGCGCATTTACTTTTGTGATTCCTTTGTTCAGAGCAATAAGGGGATATCTAAAGTATCCAAATAATGCTTGGTTTCTTCATCCATTAATACTTCCAGTATTTGTATTAGCTTATGGCGTGCAGATTGTTAAAAAACTCATCGTAACTGCACTTTATTGAATAATTACTCGTGTCTTTTAAAAGTTTTTTCTGATAATCTTTATACTTTGATAGATTGTTAAAATAATTAATTATTCCAACAGATAAAGATCGTGGATCAGGGTTTACGATAAATTCTTTATTTTTAACATTGTCTCTGAGACCGTCAACATCATACACAATAGCTGGAGTTCCTTGGGTGGCAGCCTCAGTCACGATCAATCCCCAACCTTCCTTTACCGATGTGACAAGTAGGAGATGCGACTTGCGCATCAGCTCAATCTTTTGCTCAAGTGTCACGGGTCCGAGATACTCAATATCACTTTTATATTTACTATTTTCAATATAGTCCATGACTTTTTTGCCATACTCCCCTATCAGTTTTCCAGCCACCTTCATTTGCAACTCAGGAATTTCATTTTTAGCAAGCTCAAATGCCTTAATTTGATCAAGAGTGTTCTTCATCGATCTTATCGCGCCAAGAGATAGAACTGTAGGGCGTTTATATGTTATTTTCTCACTCATTGATTTCAAGGACTTGATATCTGTGCAAATCGGGAAAATTGAAATATTTTCTTTTTTAAATCCGTATTTTTGAAGATCATCCTTCGTGCTTTGGGATTCTGTCAGAACTTTATTATTCCGTAGTAGCCAAAGATAAACCGGTTCTATAAGATAACCGAAAAGATTTAGTGGGAAAAATGTTTCATAAAACCATATTTCACGGCAAAGCTGGTAAACAAGCAGGACACGTTTTTCTTTCACATACAACTGGGTCATGAAGGGAATTGTGTTGATTTCCTCTATTATCTGATCAGCCCAACATTCTAGGTGCTTTTTATAATACAATAATGCTTCCAAATAGACCGTGTAGCGATTCCCGATACGGATTATTTTGTAACCATTATGAATTTCTGTTTTTTTTGCTCCTTTATAATTTGATGTAATAAAGATTATTTCATGTCCTTCTTCAACTAGTTTTGTGGCAATCCTATCTCCTAAAAATTCAGCTCCACCAGACCTTGGGTGAGTAATATCCTTCCAAGTGAACCAAATAATTTTCATTACTTGAGTGAATATGAAATGCTCTCAAGATCTTCATATAAATCCGTATAATCTGTCGAGATGCTGAAAACATAATCTCCTATTTTTTGGAAATACATCGTCATATCACCAAGTCGCGTCATAAGAATGTTTTCATTTACTTTCTCTTTTTTGTCAAATGTATAGTTATTGAGTTCTTCAAGATATGCTACATGTTCTTGCACATTGTCGTAATAAGACGCCGATCTTGAGATTATTATCACTTCGTCATTGATGTCAATGGTTATGGTATTGATATTTTCTGAGATTTTTGCAATTTCCGGAGCGGTGAAGAAAACCCCTAGTGATTTGGAGGTGTAGGAAACTTGCTTATTAGTTGATTTTCTCGGCACCTGGTTGTTTTTTATCTTTAAACCGTTTAGTAATTGTAATGAGATTAATACAATAATCACAAATGCTATTAAAGTAAATGACAGTTTTGAGACTTTGATATTTTTCATAAGTTTATTATAAACTTTTAAATTGCTAAATTTCTAATATTATTTTAATAGATTCTTGAGTGGTGAAAAATTATTTTTCTTTATTTTGTAACCATATATCACTATAATAATAAAAATAATAATAATTATTATTGATAATATTTTTAACCAAATTTTAGGTTTTGTTTTGACTACATAATCTTTATTAGTCGTTAGGCCTTTGACTTCGGGGATGCTAGTCGTCAGTTGTTTGTTTTTGGTTGTTGGCTGTTGATTGTCAGATGTAAGTTGTTTGCTATTTGTTATTGGAGTAGGCGTGCTGGTTGTTGGCTGTTGATTGTCAGATGTAAGTTGTTTGCTATTTGTTATTGGAGTAGGCGTGCTGGTTGTTGGCTGTTTTTTATTAATTATTTCACTTTTGATGGTTTCGACATTACCATCAAAATCGGCTGAATAAAATTGAATTTCATATTTATCACTACCATTGACCTCAATTGGATTTTTATACAGTTGCCAATCATCATTGCCTATTTTGACATATGTATAGGCTACTCCGATTGAATCATCAGCAGGTTCGTCAATCGTCAAAAATTCAAGTTTACCACTCTCAAATGTCATTTTTGTCACTGGGGGTATCGTGTCGAGGTATTTTCCAAATACTGCAAATTCGGTTAGGTGGTCAACTGCAGTTTCGACAACCCCGGTCTCGAGATCTGTAGTTGATAGTTCCATTTTCCAATTTGCAGCACCATCAGATCGTGAATATATTGAAATTGAGTTTTTGTCAAATCGCAGAAACTGCAGTGGATCAAGAGCAAACCGGATAGTATAAGTTTTAGTGAATTTTGTAATTAAGTTTCCAAATACATCTGAGGCAATTATTTTGACACCGTTGCCTATGGATCTTATGTTAGTTTGTATTTTATCGTCCAAAAGCACTCTCACGATAGGTGCGATAGTAGCGATATCTAAAAATACGTCGTTTTTTACTGCGTCTTTTGGGAATATAGCAGTCACATTGGCTCCGCTATCCAAAATTGATGCTCCAATAGGCGTCAACGTCTTCCTTGCTGAACTCAAGTTATTTTTCCAAAGGTAAGTACTTTTGGCTCCTATTCTACTTTTTCCATTGTATTCAAATTTGTAACTTTCCCAGGGGTCTTCTCCATCCCCTTGCCACCCAAATGGATCTACTAGACCGTCTGGAATATTGTCGTCAAAATTTCCATTTTCATCCTTGTCTTTTATTACCATAAAATGAATATGGGTCCCTGCAGCGCCGACTGGTAAAACGTTCCCGGTAAACCCAATTCTGCCAATTTGCTGACGATCAGAGACTGCAATTGACTTATTTTTATCTTTCAATACCAAATCCTGTTCTGATAAATGATAATATCTAGTTTGGTAGCCATTGCCATGATCGATCAAAATCGCATTTCCACTCCACTTGTCATATCTGTAAGTTGCGGTGCCTGGTGCTGCTGCAAGAACTGAATCACCCAATCTGGCGCCTGAGGCATAGGCAAAATCGTACCCATCGTGTTCAGTATATGAAAGATTGATAAATTGTTTATTACTATAAAATGGAATAATAGATGAGTTGGCTTGAACAGGTTCGTTGAGCATCGAAATGCTAAGGAGTGGATATTCGTGGTCAAAGTATGAGGTCATAGTTAAGGCAACCTCTTGAAAGATGTTACCATCAGACTCATAATCCCAAGGAAGGTCTAGAAATGGAGCGTTTGATATTTCAAAATCATCGAAATGGACTATGTAGAGAGGGTCGATATTGAATACAAATTTTTTTACTCCTTCGACGTAAATTTTCTCTCCTGAACAAAAATTGGAATAATACTTGATAAGTAGCGAAGTGTCTCCCCCACCCCCACCTGAGTACATCGGTCCCATGATGTGAGTGATATCAAGTGGAGGCATTTTTACCTGACCACAGTCCGCGTCAAACACAAATTTTTCTGAGTTGCTGCCATTTGCATAAACTCCAAACAGTGGTCCGATAGCGGCTGGATTTTCCCCATTTGGATCTGATGAAATAACGACGCGTCCAGATTTCCACGGTATATGGACGAACGTGTACCACAGGACTTGTGAGCTTGAATTGAAAAATAATTGTTGTGCATCAGTCACTTGATAAACCTTTTTTTGAATTGCGTAAGTGTTTGAAGGAATTAAAAGAAAAATTAATAGTGTAATATAAGGTATACACTTGCTCATCAAATATCTAAACATATGTTTAGAATATATAACCATATGCAATTATACAACAGATATATTAAATTTATACGCATCAAATGTGTATAAATGTTAAATTATTAAATTCCTAAATTGTTGAACTGCTCTATTCAAACAAAGAAAGAAACCTATTTTTGAAGAAAATAAGAATAAAGATAGTGACGTTAACGTATGTGAAAATTGTGCTGACATACATCACTCCAGAAATATTTGTCGGGTATAAAGCGAGAGCGAGAATATAGACTGGTGTAAGAACTATTGGAATAAGTGCCGTCTTACTTTTTTTGGCGAGATAATAGTAGTTCATAAATACCATCATCGTGTATCCAGTTCCAAAATACGCAGCCCATTCAAGGAACGGGATGATCCCGATATACTGCTGTCCGAAAAAGTAATCGATCGCATGTCTGCCGTAACTTCCATATCCAAGATTTGTGATGACGCCAATGATTATAAATAGTAGAAATGAAAAAATGAATACGATCTGATGTCTGATCTCATGCTTTTTGCTTGAAAAGAAAATATAACTCATCGTCACAAGTGGCGAAAGAATATAAAAAATAATTTTGGCAAAAAGCGTCCACATACTATAAAGTCCAGCTGATTCTGCATCAAAAAGTTTTTTGGCAAAAACAATATCAATATTATTGACAAGAGTTATTCCGGCAAGAACTGCGCCAGTAAGCCAAACCTGCTTAGCTTTAAAAATCTTCAAAAGATTATTATTACTTGCAATTGTGCCTTTTACATCTCGTTTCACCGATTTAATAAATATGTAATGGCTTGCTGTAACGCCAATAATTGTCGACAAAATCAAAAAAAGCAGAACAATATTTAAGCCGCCGATTCCAAACAGTACAAGTGTTGCTCCAATTAATTTTATAAGTGTGCCAAAAATTGCTAGAATTGAGTACCAGAAAAATAAATGAAGGCCTTGAAGCGCTCCATTATAGTAGGCTCCTAGCACTCCACCAATCAAAAGGAATGGTAGTGAGTATGAAACAATTGGGGTAAGGTTAGTTATTTTTGGAAGAAATGGAGTAAGTATCGCAAGTAAAATAATCAGATACCATTTTTGTCGAAATAATCCAAAAAGCATTTTATGAATTTTGTTGGCTTCTGTAAAACTATCTTTTGCCTCTCCGAGTCTTTGGATGATGACTGTACCGATAATTCCGATCGGAATTGAAAAGATGATAAGGTATGCAAAAAGCGCTGCAATCTCACCGAACCCCTCAGGACCTAGTGCTTTTCCAACAAACAAATTGAAAAGATAGTTTAAAAATCCAGTTGCAATACTAGTTACAGTTAGAATAAAACCACCCTGAACGAAGGAATTCTTTGACATTCTACTAAAAAATGACTTCATAGTTTTATTATTGTACATTATCATTAGAGTATGAAGTTAAAATATTCGCAAAAAAAATTTATTCAAGGCAACTATCAAAAGATTTCAAATCATGAGATTGCAACAAAGTTGGGTATTGAAGTAGAAGACGTTGAAGCACATATCAATTCAAACAATAAATTATTTAAAAACTCTGAAAAGCTTGAAAGTATTGATATTTTTTCACTTCAAAATAATAATTTTTTCACAATAGGATTGCTTATAGCTCTTGTAATTATCGTCTACATCAACTCAGTAAATGCGCCTTTCCTCTCGGACGATACGAGTATAATAGCTCAGGAAAAACTACTTTCATCAATCAACTACCTAACAAATCAGCCGATGTTTTTCTTTCAGTCTTTGAGATATTTTTTAGTTTATCAAATAGGTGGTTTGACTCCTGTATTATTTAGAATTCCAAATATTATTTTTCATGCCGGTTTTGTGGCAATGATTTATATCATCTCCAAACTTTTTACAAAAAATAAAAATATACCTTTTTTCATTGCCGCTCTCGCTGCCGTTCATCCGATGATGGTTGAGTCTGTGACTTGGATATCTGGTGGTGTGTACTCACAATCTGCATTTATTACTCTCCTAGCATTCTATTCTTATTTAAGAGGTTGCAAAACGCAAAATACGAAATGGACAGTATTGAGTTATATTTTCTTTGCAGTAGCCCTTTCGACTTCTGAGAAAACAATCATATTTCCATTTATCATTGCGGCTTATGATCTTAGTTTTGGCACGGTCCGTGTTAACTTGAAAAAAATTGCTGTCTTTTTCACAATATCATTTGTATATGGTATGATGCTGCTTACAATTGTTGAAGATCGTGTAGATGCGCTATCTGCTGCGAGTGGGTTAAGTAATGGGTTGGGATTTCAAAATCCTTTAATTCAAATCCCTAGCGCCATTGGGACTTACCTGAAGTTATTTTTTTGGCCTGACAAGCTCACTCTCTATCAGTCTGAGTTTCAACTGGGGCCCGCCGCATTCTCATTTTTTCTAATACTCACAATCTCATACATTATCGCTTTGATTTATTCATATAAAAAGGATAAATCAATATTTTTTTGGCTAAGTTTTTTTATCATTACCCTACTTCCTACTCTTAATCCTTTTGGTCTTTCTTGGATTGTGGCAGAGCGATATTCATATCTTGGCTCAGCGGGTCTGTACTTTGTGTTTGTAACAGTTTTTTTTAAGTTATTTGATAGTCAAAAACTTAAAACTTTTGGTTATCTCATCTTCACAATAATAATCTTTTTATTATCTATTCGCACTATTGTTCGCAATATTGACTGGCAAACAGAGGATAATCTTTGGATTGCTACTGCCAAAATATCAAAGTCAGATCCAAAAACATTTAACAATTTAGGCGATGTTTATTCGAGACAAGGTGATATACAAAAGGCGTCAGAGGCTTTCGCTCATGCAATTGAGCTGAACCCAAACTATCCAGATGCTCATCATAATCTCGCAAACGCATATCAAAAACTTGGCCGAATTGATGAGGCGATAAAATTGTATAAAAAAGCGATAATTTTGAATCCAAATCTATGGCAGTCGTATCAGAGTTTGGCTTCGATATCGTATGATAGTAAAAAGTATAAAGAGGCAGTAGGTTATATTGACAGTGCGATTAAAATCTATCCTAATAATCCTCAACTTTATGTAAATTTAGGAACCATTTATTTACAATTGGAAAGCAATTCAAACGCAAAGAAGTCTTTTGAAAAAGCATTGGAGATCGAGCCTGGAAATGAGTATGCAATCCAGGGATTGGAAGCCATTAGACGTTAGTACTTGGCAGTTAAAACCATCGATATTAATGAATAATTAATAATTATTCATTAATCACTTACATTTTTACTTGTTAGTCTTATATAATACTAGTCTGATGGGAAAATTAACAAAAATCATAGCTACAATCGGACCAGCTTGTGAGTCAAAAGAAAAAATTACTTCATTAATCGAAAAAGGCGTAAATGTATTTCGATTTAATTTCAAACACAATACTGTCCAGTGGCATAGTGATAGGATAAAACGAGTGAATGAAGTTGCGATGTCAATGGGTAAAGCTGTTGGTGTGTTGATCGATCTAGCCGGACCTGAGATCAGAATGATACTGTGTAATGATTCGATAGAGTTAAAAATAGGAGACGAAATCAGAATTTTTGCAAAAATAACAGGTTACTCTAATGGTCGTTGCTTCTCGGTTACGAGACCGAGCATACTCCCCCACCTTGCCGATGGACAGCAAATAGTGGCTGATGACGGGGCTTTTCGTTTCACAGTCGTCAAAAAAAATGAGGAGATTTATTTAAAATCAAACACAAATGGAGTATTGCTAAATAATAAAACACTAAATGTGCCTGGCGCTGACATTCCCCTTCCTGCCCTAAATGATCGAGATGTGGAGGGTTTGAAGCTTGCTGCTGAAAATGATGCTGACTTTATTGCTTTATCTTTTGTAAGATCACCTGATGATATTCAAACTGTTAAAAGTGCAGCTTTAAAGTATGGTGTCAAAGCGAAGGTGATTTCAAAAATTGAGGCAGAAAAAGCTATTATCAACATTGATCAAATCATTGATGCGACAGATGGAGTGATGGTGGCTCGAGGTGATCTAGGTGTCGAAATACCAATTGAACAAGTGCCTTATTATCAAAAATCAATCATTAAAAAATGTATGATTGCTGGGAAATTTGTAATAACAGCAACTCAGATGTTAGAATCTATGATAAATTTACCTTCTCCGACACGCGCTGAGGTTTCTGACGTGGCCAATGCTATTTATGATTACACTGATGCGATAATGTTATCTGGGGAAACGGCGATGGGAAAATATCCTGAACAAACAGTTGAGGTGATGCGTAATGCAGCATTATTTTATGAACCTAAGCTAGATCGTGATATTAGAAGTCTCATACAGTACAAAGCGACTGATACGACCGCAATGATCTGTGATACTGCTTATAATTTATATCGTCAGTACAAACAATCAAATCAACCGATTTCTGGATTTGTCGTATTTACTCAATCTGGCAAAACGGCAGAGATGATCTCTCGATACCGTCCTCTTGTACCAATTTTTGCCTTCACTCCTTATAAACAGACTGGTGAGATGCTGACAATTAATTTCGGAGTTGTCCCACTTGTTTTTAAGTTTGAGCTCACAGACCATGTTGAAATAGATGAGTTAAAACGTGCAGAAAAAATATTATCGGATATGAAATTAATCAAAAAAGATAATGGCAAATTGATTGTTGTTCATGGTGATCAGTGGGGAACCGGGCGTGGAGCCACTACAATAAGAATTTTATAATATCCCATGCAGCCTACACTTCGAAATTTTGCCATCATCGCCCATGTGGATCACGGTAAATCCACACTTGCCGATCGACTACTTGAGTTGACTGGGACTGTTGAGAAAAACAAACACGACGAACAACTTCTTGATAGAAATCCAATATCTCGTGAGCGAGGAATTACCATCAAGCTTGCACCAGTAAGGATGAATTATCAATTATCAATTACGAAAGACGAATTCAATACTCAAAAAGACATTCGTAATTCCCAATTCGTAATTCTTAATTTAATTGACACTCCAGGCCACGTAGATTTTTCATATGAAGTCGATAGAACTCTTGCATGTGTGGAAGGTGCTGTGCTTCTCGTTGATGCAACGCAAGGGATTCAGGCGCAAACTATCGCTAATACTTACAAAGCAATAGAAAAGAATCTCACCATCATCCCTGTCATTAATAAAATCGATATGCCAAATGCAGAGGTCGAAAAGACGAAGATGGCGTTAAAGGATTTTTTGGGCGTCGACGATGATGAGATAATCTGTATTTCTGCCAAGACTGGCGAAAATGTCCAGCTTGTTCTCGATTCAATTATCAAAAATATTCCAGAGCCGACTTTTAAAAAAACTCCAGCAATGTCCGAATCCCCTCTTCAGGCTCTGATATTTGACTCATATTTTGATCCTCATAAAGGCGTAATAGCATTTGTTCGAGTTTTCAGTGGTGCAGCAACTTCCAGACAGCCTTTAAAACTTGCAGTTGGAGACCGATTTTTTGAAACTACTGAGGTTGGGATTTTCACACCTGAGCTAAAAAGCACCGAGTCTTTGAAAGATGGAGAAATCGGTTACATTGTCACAAACTTGAAAGATATTCATGATGTTCGAGTTGGAGATACGATCGTTGGTCCAAAAGACCACGACGCTTTTCCTGGATACAAAAAAGTTAAACCGATGGTCTATGCATCACTTTTTCCAGTTGATCCTGGAGAGTATGAAAATATGAAACGGGCTCTTGAAAAAATTTATCTCACTGACTCCGCGCTAGAGTTTAATGCAATTTACAGTAAGGCGCTTGGGGCTGGTTTTCGAGTCGGATTCTTGGGTTTACTCCACGCTGATGTAATCCGTGAACGAATGGAGCGAGAATATGATCTTAATTTGGTACTTACACCACCACAAGTCGATTATATTGCTGACGGAAATTTATACAAAGAACCAATTGTGAAAATAATGATTATTACTCCCCAAACATATGTCGGTGGGATAATGCAGCTTTGTGAAGATCACCGTGCGATTTTTCTGCACATGGATAATAAAAATCAAGTTACGATGGAGTATGAGATGCCACTGTCTGAGATGATTTCAGAGTTTTTTGACCAGCTAAAATCTGTGACCTCGGGATATGCATCATTTGACTGGGAGCTGCTTCGATATGATAGTGTCGATGCTGACAAGCTGGCAATACTGCTGAATTTAGAGGAAGTCGAAGAATTCTCACAGGTCGTCGTTAAAGAGCGAGCCTTTGAGATAGGACAAAAATTAACGAAAAAATTGAAGGATCTTATTCCAAGACAGCAGTATGAGGTGAAAATTCAAGCTCATTATAAAGGAAAAATAATCGCTTCAGAAAGACTTTCGGCACTCCGAAAAGATGTCACTGCAAAGTTGTATGGAGGAGATAGAACGCGTAAAGATAAACTTCTTAAAAAGCAGAAAGAGGGAAAGAAAAAAATGAAAAGTATTGGGCGCGTTGAGGTCCCAAAGGAAGTCTTCATGAAGCTGTTTAATTCGGCGAGTTAGTCTTTATTTATTTTAATTAAGAATTAAGAATTCTACATTCTTAATTGATAATTTAATATAGCAATTCAATCAAGATTAGAGTGCAAGGCCTAGGAAGATAAGCGCTACTGGAATAAGTAGATACATCCAAGGTGTAATTCCTGGAGCTTGATCGTTTATAGTCAAGTTTTGAGGAGGGGCAGGTGTGAAAGTCGGTGCATCAGCTAGAAGAACTGGTGTGTTTGTTGGGATCGGGGTATTTGTTGGAATTGGAGTAAGTGTCGGTGTGTTAGTTGGTGGAACTGGAGTCGCAGTCGGTGTCTCGGTCGGTGTTAATGTCAGAGTTGGTGTCGGGGTCAAGGTCTTCGTCGCAGTCGGCGTGAGAGTGTGAGTCGGTGTCGGAGTAATTGTAGCAGTCGGTGTCGGAGTAACGGATCCTGTAGATGTTGGAAGTGGTGTAGGAGTTTCAGTCGGAGTATTTGTCGGGTTTTCTCCCGGGGTACTCGTCGGATTCGGTGAATCTCCTCCACAGTTTTGAGTACTAAGTGGGGCAATCGCACCACATCCAACTCCGTCAGAATTAATAATCTCATATTGCACACAATTTTCAGCAGCTGGAAGAGTGGTTTGATCAGTCATTGTTGTCACATATATACTGCATGATCCAGTATCTTCGCCTCCACATACATATTTATTAATTTTATAAGGAGCTGTACAGGATTCTGGGTCTGAGTTGTTGTAACAAGCCCCGTCACAAGATGTAGCTGTTGCATCCCCATAACAGCAGTAATTCGTTCCTGATTTATCACAGGAAAATCCACCTCTAGTGCTACAATTTGGGTCAGCCGCACTTCCTGATCCAGCTGAACCACCAAATGTTGTACAGACTTGTTCAGCAGATTTTTGTTCAGAACATGTACCGGGAACACCTGATGCTTGATTGCATGACGTGCCTGTACAGCCACGTCCTCCACAGTCCTCAACCGTCGCTCCACAAGTTAGAATATTTCCGGTTGGTCCATCACACCAAGTCTGAGCGGGAGCTGGAACTTCAAGACCATTGCCATCATTTCTGCATTGTTTTCTTTCAGTCCCAGAGCACCAAGTAGCACCTGCTTCATGACCCTCGCAGTTTGTACTCGCTTGAGAATTGATCAAAACTTGATACTTTTGGATAGCAAGCGAAAAAAATACCACGCCAATTGCAAAAAATACTGCTGAGAAAATCACGTAAATATTTTTATTCTTTGATGATTTAGTTGTAGTCATGGATATTTATTAGGATATGAAATAGTTTACGTAAACCCAAAATGAAATCCCGGCAATAAAAAACAGAAATGAGATAATAAAAAAAATCAAATACAGCCTATTCCCATCTGCTTTTGCATGAGTATTTTTTGAAGATGATACAAAATTAGCTTCTTTTAATTCTGCGTTTTTTGACTCAATATCAATGGGTGTAAAATCTTTTGAATTAACAACCTTTTTGATAAATGATAATCCCATATTTAATTATTATTTCACGATTAAACGACAACTTCAAGCCCAATCTCAGGTTTTATTACACCCAGAAAATATTTGCATCCTTTTTCATAAATGTTAGCTGTCTTTTTGCATACTGGATTTCTTTTGAGATCCATTGGGCTAACATTTCATCGAAATCAATTACGTTATGCATATGTATAATTATTTGTTGATATCCTATTGTCTGCAAGCCTGGATGATCTGCAGAATATCCTTCATCCAGCAATGTTTTTACCTCGTTTAGCGCTCCATTGTTGACTCTTTTTTTCACACGATCGGTTATGGTGCTTTCAAGAGTTTTATTATCTTTAAATTTAAATCCCATCATTTTAACATTATAAATATCATAAATTCCAGAAACACTAGCCTTGACTCTTTTCACATTCTCCCCACGCGTAATTTCTATCTTGCGAATAAGGCGATGTGGATTATACCTATCGCTTTGATTTAATTTTTCAAAAACTCTTGGATTTTCATTTTGCAGGGTCTTTTGAAGATCGTCTATTGAGACTTCATTTAGCTCAGTTCTTAACTTTTCATTTGGTTCAACTTGTACATCATAACCATACAAAAGATGTTTTAAATAAAAGTAAGAGCCACCGACAAGGATTGGTGTCTTACCACGGCTTATTATTTCATCAATGCAACTCGTTGCTCTTTTGACATAATCAAAGGATGAGAATTGATCTTTCGGATCAACGATATCATAAAGCCAGATTTTTACATTTGAAAGCAAATTTAAGTCTTTTCCTGTGACAATATCGAGTTTTTTGTATACTTGACGGGAGTCCGCATTTATCAGTTCTCCATTAAGTTCATCCACAAGACTAAGGGCTTTTGCAGTTTTTCCAGTCGCTGTTTGACCTGTAATGACAAATATTTTCTTTTTAATAAACATTAATATCTTAAATATTATTATTTTGCTCTACTGAGTCGAGAAGATTTTTGTAAAGGTAAAGTACATCAAGTGGCCCCAGTCCTCCTGGTGTTTTGGTGTACCAAGATGCGATATCTAAAATTTTAGATTCATCATAGTCTCCATACAATTTACCATTTTCTTTTCGAAGACCTACATTTAATAGAATTACTCCTTGGCGGATTTGATTTGGTTTTATTATATTATTGCCTACAGCAGTGACGATAATATCTGCTAAGCGGTATAGATTTTCAGGACTAATGGTTTTTGAGTCGACAATGTCATAACGTGCCCCGAGATCTGAAAATGTACGAGCGATCGGCTTGCCTCCCGTACTTCCTTTTCCAACAATAACGATTTTCTTTCCTTGCAAAATAGAAGCAAAAAAAGACTTGTCTTTTTGATACTCAACTATTGAATTTGCCGGATCCTTATTCTTATTAAAAATATATTTTAGAGCTGAAAGCACGGCAAGACTGAGAGGAAATTGATAGTCAGAATTTTTTTTATGTCCTTCAATCTCTTTCGAGTCCGCGATCTGTGCATACATTTCTTGTTGATTAAAATCATTTGGAAGTGGGTGTTGTACGATTATTCCTGATGTTTTTGAATCGTTTGTCGAGTTTGAAAGATCTATTAAAAATGATGAGAAAGTTACTTGATTTTTAATATGTTTAAATTCAAAATCAATGCCGATTTTTGTCGCAATTTTTCGTTTTATCGAAACAAATGATAGTTGTTCAGCGGAGCTCCCTAATAAAACTGCGACCAATTTGGGAAATATATTCTTTTTTTTAAGAATAGTAACACGTTTGATGAGTTGATTCGCTAATTCTGTTGCAAGTAGGTCGCAAGGAACGAGCATATTTTGACAGATTCAATTTGTATCTTAGATAAAGGTTGCAGTCACTACACAATCTTCTTTTTTCGAGAATCTCATAAGAATGACTCCCTTTGCGGTTCTTGAGTATTTTGGAATTTTATTGATTGGAGTTTTGACAACTTGGCCATGTTTGCTGGTAATGATGACAGTTTGAGCATCTGGGTCAGTGATTTGTGCAAAGGCAATGATCCCCATTTTGTCTCCATTTGGAGCAATTTTTACTCCTTTTCCGCCTCTGTGTTGGCCGTTAAAGTTGCTAAGCTTTACCTGCTTTCCTATTCCTTTTGAACCAATTACAACGATTGTTTTTTTCAATTCTTCGTCTCCAAATACATCTGCTGCCACTACCTCATCAGATGCGCCAAGTGAAATAGCTTTCACGCCTTGTGATGAGCGCCCAGTTTCACGAACTTCACTTTCCTTAAATAGAATTGCCTTTCCGCCTTTGCTGATTATCATAGTATTTTTTTTGCCATCCGTTATCGTCGCCGTGTGAAGTTGATCATTTTGCATTAATTTGATCGCAACTAAACCATTTGATCTAATATTAGAGTATTTATCAAATGAGGTTTTTTTCACAAGTCCACGTTTTGTCATCATGAGGATATTCATATGTTTTGCACCATTTATTTCATCATCACCGTATGAAAGGACTGAAGTTATCGTTTCTGTAGGTCTAAGTGACAACAAGTTTACGATAGCCTTCCCTTTTGAAGTACGAGATCCGAGTGGAATTTCCCAAACACGAGTCTTAAATACACGGCCTTCATTTGTGAAAAACATCATATAATCGTGAGTCATTGCGGTTGTGATAAAGAAAATATCATCTGATTCTTTGGTGGACATGCCAGTTACACCCTTGCCCCCACGTTTTTGAACTTTGAAAGTTTCGCGTGGAACATGCTTTACATATCCTTCTTTTGTGAGCACGACAATAACTTCTTTGTTAGCGATAAGCATGTCGTCAGTAATTTCATCAGGTCTCGATTGAACAATTTTCGTTCGGCGAGGATCCCCAAATTTGGTTTTAAGTTCGGCAAGTTCATTTTTTATAACTTCTAGAACTTTGAAAACATCTCCTAAAATTCCTTCAAGATATGCGATAAGTTCCCTCAATTTTGCGAGTTCATCCTCAATTTTGCTTCTTTCAAGTCCGGTAAGTCTTTTGAGCTGCATGTCGAGAATCGCCTGAGTTTGAAGTAAAGACAAGCCAAACGTACTCATAAGCTTTGTTCGAGCTACACTTTCATCTGCTGATTTTTTTATAATCTCGATCACTTCGTCAATATTATCAAGTGCGATAAGGTAACCTTCAAGAATATGAGCTCTGTGTTTTGCTTGGGCCAGTTCATATTCCGTACGTTTTGTAATTATATTTATTCGGTGTTGAATGTAGTGTTCAAGAATTGATTTTATTGATAATGTTTGAGGTACGCCATCAACTAGCGCGACCATATTTGCAGGAAACGTTGTTTGAAGCTCTGTATGTTTGTAAAGATTATTTAGTACTTTTTTGTAAACTGCATCTCGTTTTAACTCTATCACAACACGAATTCCATCACGATCTGATTCATCACGTAGATCTGAAATCCCAGTAATTTTTTTATGAACAACAAGGTGCGCAATCTTTGAAACTAAATTCGCTTTGTTAACTTGGTAAGGAAGCTCGTCAATTATGATCGCTTGTTTGCCTTTATCTTTTTCTTCTTCAAATACTTTTGCCCGTACCATCATTTTTCCACGACCGGTTTGGTACGCTTGGATAATGTCTTTTCCACCATAAATTATCCCGGCTGTTGGGAAATCAGGACCTTTTATATGTTTCATAATTGACTCTAAGTCAATTGGAAATTCGAGTTGCCTCATTTTATTTGCCACTAATTCTTCATTTTCCACAGGTGGAACGATTTTGGCGTTGTCTATCATCATTGTGATTGCATCTATAACCTCCGAAAGATTATGAGGCGGAATTTTTGTAGCCATACCGACTGCAATTCCTTCTGCTCCCATAAGCAGTAAATTCGGAAGTTTTGCAGGGAGAAACATTGGTTCTTTTAGTGTTCCGTCAAAATTATCGGTCCAATCGATAGTGTCTTTTTCGATATCTTGCATCAAGTCTTCGGTAATTTTGGCCATCTTTACCTCGGTATAACGCATGGCAGCTGCTGGATCTCCATCGATTGAACCAAAATTCCCTTGACCCTTCACGAGCGGGTATCTCATTGAAAAGTCTTGGGCCAATCGAACAAGCGCGTCGTAAACTGACGAGTCTCCATGTGGATGGTATTTTCCAAGAACTTCTCCGACAACTTTTGCTGATTTTGAGTATCTTCCACCTGCGGTCAGTCCTAATTTGTACATGGCGTATAAAATTCTTCTATGTACAGGTTTTAGACCATCTTTTACGTCTGGAAGTGCTCGAGACACGATAACGGACATCGCATAATCAAGGTATGCTTTCTTCATTTCATCTGATATAGGTGCGATATTTATTGTTGTCATAGTTTATTGATCATTTTATTTTTCCATTGCATCTTGGATGCTTTTTAGTGCTTCGCCTTTTCCAAGAAACTCTTTTGTTTTAACCCATTTATTTGGTTCAAGCTCTTTATAATGATCGAAAAAGTGCTTAATTTTATTTTGAGTTGGTTCATCAAGATCTGAGATATCCTCAATATGCGCATAAAAAGGATCGACTTTAATTGTTGGAACGGCAATTATTTTTGTATCAACGCCAGCTTCATCTTCCATCTCAAGCATTCCAATAATGCGAACTGAAATAATAGTTCCAATTGCGAGGGGCTGAGATGAAACAACCATTACATCAACTGGATCATCGTCTTCGGCCATCGTGTTTGGGATAAATCCATAATTAAATGGATATGGCATTGAGGTGTAATGAAATCTATCAGCCATAATAAATCCAGATTCTTTATCTAATTCATATTTTACTAGTGATCCTTGAGGAATTTCAACGAGAACATTGACAAATTCTGGTGGGTTATCGCCTGTTTTTACTTTTTTTATATTCATTTATTATATTAATTTGTAATATTGTCATGACGTACTTGTTTCGAGATCTATTGTATTAAGATGCTGAAACAAGTTTAGCATGACAAAAATCGTCATACATCCAAATCTGCCAACTTTGCATGAGTTGTAATAAATTTCTTACGTGGTGGAACTTCCTCGCCCATAAGCATAGTAAAAGTCTCATCAGCAACGTCAGCGTCTTCAATCAATATCTGCTTTAGATACCTTGTTTCGGGATTCATCGTAGTTTCCCAGAGCTCTTCTGAGTTCATTTCTCCTAGGCCTTTGAATCTTTGTATGCTCCATGTTTCGTTTTTGTGTTCTTCTTTGAATATTGTAAGGTCTTCATCTGTATAAACATAGGATTTAACTTTTCCTTTTGTAAGTTTGAATAATGGCGGTACAGCAACATAAACATACCCTTTTTCGACAAGAGGTGTTAGATGTCTAAAGAAAAAAGTCAAATATAAAGTTTTGATGTGTGATCCGTCGATATCCGCGTCAGTCATGACAATAATTTTATGATATCTAGATTTTGTAATATCAAATTGTTCGCCAATTCCGCAACCTAAAGCAACAATAAGATCTTTAAATTTGTCTGATGATATTACACGATCCAATCGATACCTCTCTGTGTTTAAAATTTTACCAAAAAGTGGAAGGATAGCTTGCGATTTTCGATTTCGACCAGCTTTGGCACTACCTCCGGCTGAGTCTCCCTCGACAATAAATATTTCAGATTTTGCTGGATCTTTTTCTTGGCAGTCTGCAAGTTTTCCTGGAAGCGCCGATCCTTCGAGAGCTCCTTTTCGTAAAACCGCATCTTTCGCTGCTTTCGCTGCAAAGCGAGCACGTTGGGCAAGTAATATTTTTGCAATAATTTCCTTTCCTTCTCTTGGATGTTCTTCAAAATAGACATCTAGAAAAGAATTTACATTAGTCTGTACGACTGATTGAACCTCTGAATTTCCAAGTTTTCCCTTTGTTTGACCTTCAAATTGAAGATCATTTGATGGCATTTTTATGTAAACTACCGCCGCCAATCCTTCACGAATATCATTTCCAGAAAAATTTTCTTTAAAATCTTTTTCAGATAAGACTTTGTTTGCGTATGTATTTATTGATTTCGTTAGGGCAGTCCTAAAACCTGTCAAATGTGTCCCGCCTTCCGGAGTGTTAATTACATTTACATAGGAATGAATGTTTTCGGCCAAGGAATCATTAAATTGAATTGCTACTTCAACCTGAATATCTCCCTCTGTTGCATTCATGTAAATCGGCTCATGAATTGTTTTCTTACCTTTGTTCATGTCACGGATGAGTGATGTAATCCCGCCTTGAAAGTAATAAGCTCTTTTTTCATTTTCTTTTTTATTATCTATTTGAAAATACACATTTGGGATAAGGTAAGCTCGATCTTTGACTTGACGATATAAATACTGGCTGCTGACCTCGATCGTTTCTTTAAAAATTGTTGAATCGGGATAGAAAGAAACTGCTGTACCAGTCTCAAATGGCATGTTTAAAAGCGAAGTGTTATGTGTTGCGACTGGGCCCTTTGGTGCGCCTCGGTTGTATTCTTGTCGATAAATAATTCCCTCTCGTTTTACTTCAACGATAAGGTGTTCCGATAATGCATTAACGACTGATGCTCCGACACCGTGAAGTCCTCCTGAAACCTTGTATGCGCCTTGGCCAAACTTACCACCTGCATGAAGCATTGTCATGACAAGTTCAAGTGCTGATTTATTGTGTTTTTCGACTATGTCTACTGGAATCCCTCGACCATCATCATAAACTGTCAGATACCCATTTTTCTCAACAACGACCAAAATACGAGTTGCAAAACCAGCAAGTGCTTCGTCGACTCCGTTATCAATTATTTCACGAAGCGATTCATTAATTCCCCTCTGAGAAGTAGACCCGATATACATACCTGGACGTTTTCTTACAGGTTCTAGGCCCTCAAGTACGATAATTGAGTCTGCATCGTAATTATCAGTTTTGCCTTTTGTAGTCATATTATTTATTATATTTCTTGAAGTTAAAAGAAGATTATAACATAAAGAATGAGCCCTGTGTGCAACACACCAGGGCTCACAATTTTTTCAAAATCAGAAATTACTTTAATTCAACAGTTGCTCCTGCTTCTTCTAAAGTCTTTTTTGCAGCTTCAGCTTCATCTTTTTTGACTCCGGTCATAATTTCAGCTGGAGTTGTCTCTACTAATTTCTTAGCGTCCATAAGACCAAGATCTTGTCGAAGTTCTCGAACTGCTTTGATTACTGCAAGTTTCTTTTCGCCTGCTGTTGTAAGAACAACATTAAATGCTGTTTTTTCTTCGGCAGGTTCAGCCGCCGCTGCGCTTGATGTGTCGCTAGCTACGGCTGGTGCAGCCATCATAGGCATCGCTGATACGCCAAACTTATCCTCAAGATAACTTGCAAGATCAGCTAATTCAACTACTGTGAGTCCTTCGATTTCCGTTGCTATTTTTTGAAGTTTGCTATTAAGCGTACTTTCTTGTTTTTCTTCTTTTGTATTATCTTTATTTACCATATGGTGTTACACCTCCTTTCAAGTTTTGGAACATGATAATGAATTTTATGCTTTTTGAGACGACTGCTGTAATACGTAAACTAATTTCTGCATTGGTGATTTCATGCTTCGCGTTGCTCTAGCAATCGGACTTTTGAAACTTCCAAGAATTTTAGCCATAAGGACATCAATTCCAGGCAGTGTTGCAAGTTTATTTAGAGTTAGCTGGTCATAGATCGTCTCATCAATATGACCAAATTTAAATTTTAAAAACTCATTACCTTTTATTGCTTCATGATATTTTTTCAATGCCGTGATCCAGTCTGAAGCAAAAGTAAGAAGTGCTGATTGGTCATTTAGCGGAAGAAATTTGTTTGCTATATCTCTGTACTCTGATTTTTTTTGAGAGATTTTATTTATGGCTTTTTCAAGCAGTGAATTTTTGACGACATTTATTGATGCGTCTGATTTTTTCAAATCTTTACGAAGGTCGTCAAGTGTACGATGGGTGATTTTATCAAAGCCTACAACGACGAAGTTTGAGTTTGATTCGAGAGTGTTGATTATTTTAGATACAATATCCTTTTTTTGTGCGTTTGCCATATTTTTTTACACCTTCTTTGATTTTTTATCAAAGTCTCTGAGGGTTTTTATATTCCAATTTTTATTATTGGAAAACCGCAGGTCTCAGGTGAACTTATATTATTTATCAACCATTGTTGACAATCAGATCATGATTATACGGTAGATAAACTACAATTGCAAGCCTTTATGTCTCACCTAATAGCTCTTTTAATGATTTTGTTTTTTTGTCTTGATTACCGCGCTTCTTAAAGCCTTTAGAGTCTTTTTTATACGTGGTTGCGGCCTTTTCACGTTTCAAGAATTTTTCAACATTACCTTGTGTATCTAAAAATTTCAATTCACCAGTATAAAAAGGATGGCATTTTGAGCATACCTCAACCATTATATCTTTTCTGACTGAACCTGTTTTGAATGTATTTCCGCATGAACATGTCACAATGACGTCTTCATAAAACTTTGGATGTATGTTTGCTTGCATAAGAGATTAGTATTGTATCAAATAGATGAAGTAAATAAAAGTGATATGTTTAGTGATCATTTTAGCTTCTCAGCTAAAACCTTAAAAATCTTATCCCATTTTCCAGCATTGACGACAGTTTCTAAATCATGAAAGCTTTTGTTAATTCGATGATCTGTGATCCTGTTTTGAGGAAAATTATAGGTGCGCATCTTGTCAGATCGATCTCCAGATCCTGTATTTAGATCAAATGAACTTCGCATACCACGTCTTTCATCCTCCTCAACCTGATAAAGTCTTCCAGCGAGAAGTTCCTTTGCAATTTGTCTGTTTGCTTGTTGGGTGCGTTCACG
>Ga0100387_10000382_pt1 | contig 36845 bp, 40 predicted proteins | sample CryGeymeta201511_FD_81547 | JGI IMG/M metagenome (GOLD analysis project Ga0100387, IMG submission 81547) | Groundwater microbial communities from Crystal Geyser aquifers in Utah, USA - Crystal Geyser metaG 2015-11 | ecosystem: Environmental > Aquatic > Deep subsurface > Groundwater | place... | reverse complement strand
TTTATGCAGGACTTGCCCAAGAGGACACCGAAAGAAAAATATTAGAAGATAATGACCAGAATTTTCCATTGATTATAACGATTAAGGCGATAAAATAATGATAAGGATGCTATAAATTTTATATGAATACTATCAAAATCGATTATAAACCAACTTATGGCAGTGTCCCTAATTGATTTCTTTGTTGAGGCAGAAGTTGTACTAACTTATCATTCTAGTTCCTAGATTATACTTCAATATTGTTGCATGTTATACTGGGTAAATTATTAGAATTTTTTGAACAAGATGACTTGGGAGAAGTGTGATGTTTCTCTATTTGTCCACAATAAAATAAGAAAAATTTAACCGAATATGAAAAATAATACTCTCGATGATTTTAAAGAAAACATATTTTCTCAGTATGGTGAGGACGGAATAATAAGAGAAATCTTAAAGAGAACTAACATTTCTGGTGGGGTTTGTGTTGAATTCGGGGCCTGGGATGGAGTGTTGTTGTCAAATACAGCTGCTTTGTGGACAAAAAGAGGATGGAAAGGTGTCCTTATTGAGGCAGCCGAAGAGAAGTTCGATACCATGAAGAAGGTTGTCAGCGGTTATGATTGTATCCCTCTCGGTGATTTTGTTACCCCATTAGGAGCAACATCGCTTGAGAGCATCTTAAAAAGAGAAGAAATTAATTTTAATGAAGTCAAAGTCCTCTCTATAGATATTGATGGAAACGAATATCATATATTGAATGGGTTGAAATCTCTTCGTCCTGCATTAGTTATTGCGGAATATAATCCCACAATTCCTCCAGAGATGAACGTTGTCTCGAAAGAAGATGCTTTTTTTGGATCTTCTGCAAGGGCATTGACCGATTTAATGCAGGAAAAAAGATACACACTTATCGCTATGACGAAAACAAACTGTTTTTTCATAGAAAATAGCCTATCCTCACTTTTTGCTGACCTCGACACTTCCTTTGAGAGACTCTTTGATAGGTCGTGTTTAACATATTTGATTACTGGGTATAGGGGGGCATATGCTTACTCACAGGCTCCTGCATATGGTATTGGTCTTCCAATTGATAGTAATTTAATTGAGCGTGGTGATCTATTTTACATTAGATACTCCTCTCTTCGTGTGAAGTGGAATTATTTTAAGGACTCAATAAAAGCCATTACTAAAAGTTTCCTAGGTGTTAAAAACATAACTGCTTTCAAAAGTTATTGTCTTTATCTGTTGTGGCTATTGAAGGGGATGTCAATACCAGCTCACAGACTGTACAAATGGCAAGTCCTCAGAAAATATGCAAAAAAACATAATCTGGATGTTTTTTTAGAAACGGGGACAGCTGGTGGCGTGACAGTTTCTTATCTAAAGAAATACTTTAAAAAACTTTATACCATTGAGCTGGATCCAACCTTATACCATCAAGGTAGAGCGCTTACTCATGATTATAAAAATATAATTTGTGTTGAAGGCGACAGTGGGGTTATGATTAATGATATTGTTAAGAAAATAAGTGAGCCTACACTTTTTTGGTTAGATGCACATTATTCTGGTGAGGGGACTGCGAAGGCTGATGTGGAAACCCCCATTATAAAAGAATTAGTCACTATTTTCTCGCGGAACAACAAAAAAGATGTCATTCTAATTGATGATGCAAGGTGTTTTGATGGGACGCATGATTATCCAACGATTAAACAAATAGATGATTTAATTTCAAGTTATGGGTATCTTTCATTTAATATAGCAAAAGATATTATGATAATCGAACCTAAATTGTAGCTATGATTGTAAGTAACATAACCGGTGGTTTAGGAAATCAGTTATTCCAATATGCACTCGGGTGTCACATGGCAATACTTAATGGAACTGAACATAAAATTGATGTTTCAGGGTATTTAGATGCTACTCCAGATCCGATTCTTGGAGTCAGGATATGTGGTCTTGATAATTTTAACATTACAGCAAAGCATGCTTCAAACGAAGACATTACTCAGTTTAATTTCTTGCTTAAAAATAAAATTTTTAGACATCTCATGCACTTCTATAGTACACAAAATTCCTATTACAAAAGGAAGTATATTTTGGAACCGGAAATAAATTATTTTAAATTTGATCCATCTATTTTAGCAGCAAAACAAAACAGTGATGTTTATGTTGAGGGTTATTGGCAAACAGAGAAATATTTCAAAAATATTGAAAACATAATTAGGAAAGAATTTTCTTTTAAAAACAATCCTGGTGAAGTAAATACTAGAATGATAAAAGAAATTGAAGGGTGTAATTCTGTTAGCGTTCATGTTCGTCACGGAGATAATATGAGAATGGAAAACGGAATTCTTCCATTGGAGTATTACCGTAGCGCAGTGAAGGAAATCGCATTAAGAATAAAAGATCCAGTTTTTTATGTATTTTCCGATGACCCAGAGTGGACACGTGATAATTTAGAGATTAAATATCCAACCGTTTTTGTATCGCACAACAGTGATAAAAAAAACTTTGAGGATTTGAGACTCATGACATATTGTAAGCATCACATTCTTGGAAATAGTACTTTTGGTTGGTGGGGTGCTTGGCTTGGTAAAAAAGATGGACAGATTGTTTTTTCCCCAAAATCACATCATTCCTATCCAAATCTCCCCGCCACAGATTATATTCCTGCGGGTTGGACGTTTTTATAAATACTTTATTATGAAACTTTCTATTATCATCCCTTGTTATAATTGTGTTGGCACCCTTGGGGAGGCTGTAAAATCCTGCTTCGCTCAGGGCGTAGAAAATTTTGAAATCGTAATGGTTGACGACGGCTCAACTGATGATACAAGAACAGTAATGCGAAAGCTTGCAGATAAGCATCCCGAAATTAAACTTTTTTACCATGACAAAAATAGGGGAGGAGGAGCGACGAGAAATACTGCCGTAATGAACTCAAGAGCAGAAGTAATTTTTTGCCTAGATAGTGATGATATTCTTCCAGAAAATACCCTTTCTAGTATGTTGTCGTTCATGAATGAAAAACAATGTGACGGAGTAACGATAGATAGGTCAATAAAGTTTTCTGGTGCTGATATCCGCGATGTGCATCATATTGATAAGTCGCCATATTCTGATGAGCGAATAGAGCTGGCTTCTCTTTTTTTTAAAAATTGTGAGTTTTCACCGCTTTACGTAAATTTTTTATATACAAAAAATGCGTTTAATAAAATTGGTGGTTACCCAACCACGCATGGCTATGATACACAGGGGTTTGCTTGGAGGTTTCTTTGTGCTGGATTGATTGTGTACGTTTGCCCAGATACAGAATATTTTCACCGTGTTAATTATAAAGAATCATACTTTCTTCGTGAATACAATAGTGGAAAGATGAACTATAATTGGAGAGATATACTCCTAGAACATTATTATGTTTTTAGTGAAGATACCCTTAATTTTATTTGTAATTTTGACTGTAGTGATTTCACAAAAAATCTTATGGCAGAGTTAGTAAAAAGAGATAACATATTGATAGTAGACTATGATGATACTTTTTCAAGGAAATATCCACCTTTGCAAAAAAAGTTACAGAATGTGGTGTATATCAAGAGGAAAAGCATAAAAGGTTTTTATTTAAGAATTAAATATAAAATAAGAAAAATGCTATGCAAAAATTAAAAATTGTTATTTTTAAAATGTATCGATACTTGTATTCTTTTTTAGTAGCTCCGTTCCTGATAGGGGTTAACAAGAAGTTTTTTTACGAGAATTATTTGGAAATGCTTAATTTGTATTTAATAAATAAAGACAAATATGACTTTATTGAATTTCTTGCTCCACAGTGGAATAAAAATACACTTATTCTAGAAAAGTATTTTTTAAATGATTTTTCATTTTCGTTTTTAAATCTTGATGTTATAAAAGCAACAATGTTTATGTACACACATGGGGATTGGAAAAATATTCAAAAAAAATTTATTTATGAATATCTTGGGAAAAAACATGCAAAGGAAATACTTCTTGAATACAATTTAGGGAGACCACTTTTGAATGATTTTGAATATACCACATCAGGAAATAATATCCATCATCTTTATCATTTACTCAAATTTTTTAAAGAAACAAAAACGAAGTCACCAGATATTAACAAAGTGATTGAAGTGGGTGGTGGTTATGGCAATATGGCTAAAATATTCAAAAAAATTAATAGCGAATCAACTTATGTTATTATTGATATTCCCATTTTTTCATATATACAAGCAGTTTATTTGAAGACAATATATGGAAGAGATGCAGTGCATATTGTACATGCGAATAGGCCTATTATTAAAAATGGTTTGATAAACATAATCCCCCTAGATAAGAAGATTCTAGTTTCAATAAAAGACATACTTATTGATGTCGATCTCTTTATTAGCACATGGGCGCTTTCTGAGTCCAATGAAGCAATGCAAAACTATATAAAAAATGCAGATTTTTTTAAAGCGAAATATTTACTTATTGCGTATCAAAAAATGAATAATAGTTTTGTATATTCTGAAAATGTAAAAAACATAGGGGGAAATTATGAAATGGTGTTTAATGAAGAGACAGAATATGTTAAAGATAATTATTATTTATTTTGTGAAAGGAAATAAATGGTTATTAATGTGTATAATACTATTACAAAACTGAAGACAAATTATCAAGAAAATACATTGTCATTTTCTCTTGCACTTCAGTTATTGATGGTTGATAATGAAATAAAATGATTAATCGTTCTTTCCTAAAAAAAATTAAACCTTTGTTGGTTAAACTGCATATTTTTAATTTTTTATATGCGACCTATTTTTTTGTTGCAAAGATAAAAAATAAATTAACAAACTGTGTTAATAAATTAACCAGGGAAACGGTTCCCGTTCTGTTGTATCATCGTATCGATAATATATCTGCCGATCCAGTTATGTTGGTTGTTAAACCAGAAACTTTTGAAGAACATATTAAATATATTAATAAGTTTTATAAGCCGATTTCCTTGAGTGAGCTTGTTAGAAGGCTCAAAAGTGGGTCCCTTTTGGGGGATGAGATATGTGTTACTTTTGATGATGGTTATAAAGACAATTTTACAAACGCTTTACCGATTTTAAAAAAATACAATACCCCAGCAACAATTTTTGTTACAACTTCAAATTTGGGCAATCAAGCTTCCTTTGATTGGGATATGAAATATAATCCAAAAGAAAGAGCATTCTTTTTGTCAAAGGAAGAAATTGCAATATTAGCAAATCATCCACTAATTGAAATTGGTGCCCACACACATACACACTTGAGGCTTTCAGATTTCTCAAAACATGACCAATTAAAGGAGATAGAAGCAAGTAAGAAAATTCTCGAAGATGTAATCAAGAAAAAAGTATTACATTTTGCGTATCCATTTGGAGCAAAACAAGATTTCAATAATCTTTCAGAGTCTGTTGTAGCAGGACTTGGTTTTATTTCTGCGTATGAAAATACTGGTTTACTTGGTATCGCTTCTTCGGATGTGTATTCATTTCCACGAATTAATATTCGAGAGGGTAGTGTTAGCTATTTATCAAAATTACTGTGTAATTAATTTACCCCTTCTTTAATAAACGAAAACTCCTCATTGTTCGTTGAAACTGAAAAAAGTTTATATCCAGCGTTTCTTAGTTTTTTTACCGCATGCCTCGTTTCTAAAATTTTAAAACCCTTAAAGCGGTGGTGGAACTCAACAACTATTTGGCGTATAGACAGGTTTTCTCTGAGCAAGTCATCAATAACCACATACTCAGCCCCCTCGATGTCCATCTTAAGAAGATCTATTTTATCGTGATGGAGCCTCTTCATTATCGTTGATAATTGTTCTACTTTTACTGAGAACGAGTCGGCCTTGGTTCTTGTTCCAGATACTATGGTGTGGGAAATATAGTCAGGATTTTCTGGCGGGAAAAATTCCACGAGTCCGTCGTGGGCAGCGACGCCAATATCTTCAAAAATGAACTGCTTGGGGAGTTTTTGTTGGTTAATCCAATCTGCTGATCTAGGGGTTGGGTCAAAAGCATATATTGTTGAGTCGTACTTTTCGATGAGCGCAAGATCAAAAGATATATCGAACCCCACACCAAAAGAATAAATAATACTTTCCTTATTAATCTGATTCGGAGCTATAGTAAAAGATGCACCACTGTTTCCTAGCGTTATCGCCGAAGGTATCAAAACGTCTGGTGTTATGGGGAAAAAATAGTCATTAAGTATTTTGACAGCAAAGATTATTTTGTCGATTAAGCCAGTCATATATTAGAGATTTCTAAGTATACCATTATCTGCGAGCGTGTTCTATTGGTCATAAATATGTTAGGATATTTCAATATGATAAGAGCCCCAATTGCATTGTTTGCCTACAAGAGATTAGACCATCTCAGACGCACGATTGATGCCTTGAGGATAAATAATCTTGCTTTTGAGTCAGATCTCCATATTTACTCTGATGGGCCAAGGAATAATGGTGATGAAAAAGAAGTGGGTGAGGTGCGTTCGTATATTAAGTCTCTTGATGGAGGGTTTAAGTCGATAAACATAAATCTTTCAGAAGTAAATAAAGGACTTGCAGTATCTATTGTTGAAGGGGTGAGTTATCTAGTAAACAAATACGGCTTTGTTATAGTGGTTGAGGACGATGTAGTCACGTCAAACCTCTTCCTCTCGTTTATGAATGATTCGTTGGATAAGTATAAAGATACAGAAAGTGTTATGCATGTGAGCGGATATTCTTTTCCCATGAAAGAAAAGCTCCCAGAAGTTTTTCTTTCTCAAATGCCATTTGTTTGGGGGTGGGCAACGTGGAAGCGTGCATGGGTTCATTATAACGATGACGCCACTATGCTCCTTAATGGAGTAAATAAAGTTGGAAGAAATAAATTTAATTATGATGGAACTTTTAATTTTACAAGTCCACTTGAGCAAAATGCGCGAGGAACGATGAAAACATGGGCAATAAAATGGCAAGCAAGTATATTTATAAAAGGAGGGGTTAGTTTAACCCCGTTCCCTTCATATACTAATAATATCGGGCACGATGGCACAGGGGAGCACACCACTTTAAGTAACGAGTATTATAATAAGGTTTATTTGGCAACTTTGCCTAATAAACTTCTAGATATAAGCGAATCACAAGAAGGAAGGGTGGCTATTAAAAATTTTTTAGAAAAGATCAAACCATCAATGATGTTTCTTGTGTATACCAAAATAAAAAAAATATTAAATATAAATAAAGAAGAGTCTATATGAATATATTAATAATAGGAACAACTGATATATTGGGTGGTGCTGCTAAGATATCTTGGGATATTAAAGCGGAGCTCGAGAAAAGGGGAGACAAGGTATCAATGTTTGTGGCAGATAAGCGCAGTTCTGATTCAAATGTAAGGGTTATCCCCCGTCAAAAATGGAGGAAATATCTTGGGTTTTTGTTTGCTACTGATGACCTTATTTCGTCTGACTGGATACTCGGAACCCTAGAATATAAGAATGCCGAGATTGTTCATTGTCATAATCTGCATGGAAGATATTTTAATCTTTCTACATTGCAAAAAATGTCGCTAGAAAAACCAGTTGTTTGGACACTCCACGATGAATGGGCTATTACACCACATTGTGTATGCACTCTTGAAGGGGGCAAAATGTGGAATGGGCTATTTGTCTGCCCCAACAAAAATACTCCACCGAGATTGCTTTGGGATAATACAAGGTATCTCTCGTGGAGGAAAAACAGTATTTACAAAAAATCAAAACTGCATATAGTTACCCCTTCTCAGTGGTTGAAAGAGCGTGTTGAAAAAACAATTCTTAAACTGCAAGATATAAGGCTTATTCACAATGGTATAGATACAAATATATTTAGGACGTCAGATAAGATTATTGCACGACAGAAACTCAATTTGCCGTTTGATAAAAAAATCATTCTTTTTTTAGCGGATGATGCAAAAGATAATATTTGGAAAGGTTGGGGTTATACTAAGCAAGTTATAGATGAGTATAAAAATAATGATAAGATACTTTTTTTAAGTGTCGGCAATAGCGCGCCTCGTCAGGATGAGGGCAATGTTAGATATCTTCCTCGAATTGAGAAAAAGGAAGATGTTGCCCTGTATTACAGCGCTTCTGACATACTTTTATTTACTTCTGTTGCAGAAAATTTCCCGTTGGTTATATTGGAGGCTATGGCATGTGGCCTGCCGATTGTATCATTTGCCGTAGGTGGAGTAGAAGAAGTCGTTACTCATAAAAAGAATGGATATATTAGTGTATATAGAGATACGGAATCTCTTTTCAAGGGGATGAAATATGTATTAAGTTTGAATAAAGACGAATTAAATAATATTTCCAGGTCTTCTGTTGAAAAGATACACAATTATTTTAAAAAAGATTTGATGATATCTAAGTACCTGGCTCTATATGAAGAACTTGCTAAAAGATGAAATGAACGAAGCACAAAAAGAAAAAATAATACAGAAAATTATTAAAGCAGAAAAATTGCGCCCTCTTCGACGTGTGGAAAGGTTGGTAAAAGTTCCAGTCCGCACTTTCTTTTACTACTTCCTCGCAGCATTGGGTCACCTAAACCCCTACAAACTTTCTTTTAAGACACTTTGGGGTACCAAAATGACCTCATATCTCCCAGAAGGGAATACTTTTTACTACTATGGATATTGTGAGGCAAACCTAACCAATTTTTTGCTTAGGTTTCTTAAGAAAGGGGATACTGTCCTTGATGTAGGAGCACACGTCGGGTTTTACTCAATGCTATCTTCAGAACTTGTTGGGGAAAACGGAGCTGTTCATAGCTTTGAACCTACCCGTTGGACATACGAAATATTGAAACAAAATACAAATAAACTTTCTAATGTTACATTAAATAACAATGCAGTTTCAAGCCAAAAAGAAAAAATTTCTTTTAAAGATTATGGTCCAGGCTATGGTGCATATAACACAGCTCATAATGACGGATCAACACTAAAGAAAAAATTCAAAACAATTGTGATAGAAACAATAGTGCTTGATGACTACTGCAAAGAGAGAAAAATAAGACCAGATTTTGTTAAACTTGATGCTGAGGGGTACGAATATGTCATTCTCCAGGGGATGAAATCTCTTTTAGATGAGGTTAGACCAATAGTTGCGCTTGAGGTTGCTGGTGGTGATGAGTGGTCAGATAATTGTAAAAAATCGATAGATTTGCTTTTGAGTAAAAAATATAAGCCTTATGAAATGAGTCTGGATGGTTTTATTTCTCCGCACATAATTAAAGAAAATTATGATTATGATAATCTACTGTTTATTCCAGAGGAGAAAAATATATTTTTATGATAATCGTTAAACTCAAAGGCGGACTCGGAAATCAGATGTTACAATATGCTACGGGGCTTGCAGTTGCTTCAGCGCAATGTGAAGAGTTAAAACTTGATATTATAGGATATGATGATCCTCGCTATGTGAACGCAAATACACCTAGACAATACAGAATGTTCCCATTTAATCTTTCGGCGAGTATCGCGACTACCAATGAGGTTGAAAAAGCGAGAAATCCGTTTGGTATTTTTTCAAAATTATTGAGAGCATTTAGTCAGAGAGTTTTGAAGAAGCATTATGTAGATTATGATGCGAGTTTATTCAAAAAAAAGAACAACTATCTCGAAGGATATTTCCAGTCAGAGAAAAATTTTATTAATGTAAAAAGTAAAATACTCAAAGAGTTCTCTTTAAAGAAAGAATTTGAGTCAGATGTTTTTTGTGCAGCGAAAAATATAATTGATAAAGAACGAAGCGTCTCAGTGCATCTTAGACGAGGGGACTATGTGAGTGATGCAACGACCAACAGTATACATGGAGTATGCTCAAGAGATTATTATGATCAAGCCATTAGTTTAATAAGAACAAAAGTAGATACGCCGATATTTTATTTTTTTTCGGACGACATTGATTGGGTAAAAAAAGAATTCGGTGAACGTCCAGATTTTGTTTTTGTTTCAAACCCAAATCTCGAGGACTATGAGGAGCTCATGCTGATGTCATCATGCGCTCACAATATTATCGCCAATTCTTCTTTTTCTTGGTGGGGGGCTTATCTAAATCAGAATGTTGGCAAAATGGTTATTGCTCCTAAAAAATGGGTAAACACACAACCAGATCCACACCCAAACATTGTGCCAGAGGGGTGGATTAGGATTTGATAACAAATAATCGACATTGCTTGACAAGTACTATTTTATAGTACTAATATATAGTATATGACAACCATTACCGTACCAATTACAAAAGAGCTTGAGTCGTTTATCTCCGAAGAGTTGAATGCAGGAACCAGTGAGTCAAAGGCGCACCTTGTTCGTTTTGCACTTATGAGGCTTCGAGAGGAGCGCGCGCTTTCTCGCATTGGTGAGGCAGAGGCGGATATAAAAGCAGGTCGTGTGTATAAAGGGGATCTGAAGAAGCTGATTAAAAAATTCTAATATGCAGTTTTTATATACGGCGCGTTTTTTGCGGTCACTTAAAAAATGCGATGAAGCTGTGCAGGATGATGTATTCCAGGCTGTTGAACTATTTGAAAAAGGAAACAGCACTGAAGCCCTCAAGTTACACAAATTGCATGGAAAGTTTAAGCCGTACCACGCTTTCTCTGCAAACTTTTCGTACAGAATAATAATTAAAATAGAAAAAGGCACAACTTATTATCTTGATGTGGTGACGCATGATGTATATAAATAAAAAGTGACAAGAAAAAACCGCAGTACGTACTGCGGTTTTTTCTTGTCACTTTTTATAATTCACTTTAAACCACTTATAAGCCGAAATAATACCTTCGTCGAGAGGTACTGAATGTTTCCACCCAAGAGAATTTATTTTGCTAACGTCTAGAAGTTTTCTCGGGGTGCCGTCTGGCTTTCTAGTGTCCCAATTAATCTCGCCCTCGTACCCAACGATTTTCTTAATCTTTTCCGCAAGTTCTTTTATAGTAACATCTTCGCCGGTGCCAACGTTTACAATAGAAGAATCGTTATAATTTTGCATTAAAAATAGACTTGCGATCGCTAGATCATCCACGTGCAAGAATTCGCGCATTGCGCTTCCTGTGCCCCACAGTGTGACGCTTGGAGCTTGAGAAACCTTTGCCTCGTGGAATTTTCGTATCATTGCAGGCAATACGTGAGAATTTTCAAGATCAAAGTTATCGTTTGGGCCGTAGAGGTTGGTTGGCATTAGAGAGATGAAATTAGTTCCGTACTGCTCGTTGTATGATTGACACATAATGATTCCCGCGATTTTTGCGATTGCGTACGCTTTATTAGATGGTTCGAGCTCCGCCGATAAAAGATATTCTTCTTTGATCGGCTGTGGGCAAAGCTTTGGATAAATACATGAGCTTCCGAGAAACAATAGTTTTTTAGCCTTATTTACATATGCGCTGTGGATGATATTTGTTTGTATAGCGAGGTTACTATAAATAAAATCTGCTGGAGAAGTTTTGTTTGCCATAATACCACCTACTTTTGCCGCAGAAAGGAAAATATACTCTGGTCTTTCTTGCGCGAAAAAATCAGCAACCGCTTGTTGGTTCGTGAGGTCAAGCTCCTTGTGTGTTCTGAGTAGAAGGTTAGTGAAGCCTTCTTTTTGCAAAGCTCGCACAATAGCAGACCCGACGAGTCCGCGGTGCCCTGCAACATAAATTTTAGAGTCCCTGTTCATTTTTTAGGTCTTCTTCAACCATAAGCTTTACTAAGTCTTTAAATTTTGTTTCTGGCTCCCACCCGAGTTTATTTTTCGCTTTTGAATAGTCTCCTAAAAGAATATCAACCTCAGCTGGTCTGTAATACTTGGGGTCTATTTCTATAATTGTTTTCCCAGTTTTTTTATCAACACCTTTTTCGTCCACTCCCGCACCTTTCCACTCCAGCTCAAAACCGAGATGTTTGCACGCTTCCTCTATAAATTCACGAACGCTATGTGTTTCATTTGTGGCGAGAATAAAATCATCTGGTTCTGTGTGCTGGAGCATAAGCCACATTCCATATACATAATCTTTTGCATAACCCCAATCGCGTTTTGCGTCCAGGTTACCAAGGTAAAGTTTTTCTTCTTTGCCGAGTTTGATGCGAGCAAGCCCCTTAGTAATTTTTTTTGTCACAAAGGTTTCGCCACGGCGGGGGGACTCGTGATTGAAAAGGATGCCGTTTGAGGCGAACATACCGTAGGACTCTCTGTAGTTTTTGGTAATCCAGTACGCGTAGACTTTGGCGCAACCATACGGCGAGCGGGGATAGAACGGAGTGGTTTCTTTTAAAGGAATCTCAAGCGCCTTGCCGAACATTTCACTTGACGATGCCTGGTAAAATTTTGTTTTGATTCCTGAATCTCGTATCGCTTCAAGTATGCGAACTGTTCCGAGCCCAGTTACATCGCCTGTATACTCAGGAATATCAAAACTTACGCGAACGTGGCTTTGCGCGCCGAGATGATAAATCTCGTCCGGTTTTATATGCGTGATAAGTCTGCTGATATTGCTTCCATCGGAAAGGTCTCCATAGTGCAGAAACAACTTTACGCCCTTTATATGCGGGTCTTGATATAGATGGTCAATGCGTGATGTGTTGAACGTGCTGGCACGTCGAATGATACCGTGAACCTCGTATCCTTTTTCGAGAAGAAGTTCAGCGAGGTATGAACCGTCTTGCCCAGTGATGCCTGTAATAATCGCCTTTTTCATATGTATAAGCATATTACATTATTTCGGTTTTGTAGAGTAGTTCATTAATAGCCTTTGTGGTATAATATTTTTTATGAAAATAGTACGGCCATGGGGGGCTATGTGGAAACTTTTCAGCACTAAACATACATGGCTCAAGTTTATCCATGTCCGTGGACGCACTAGCCTTCAGTCGCACAGCCAGCGCGCAGAATGGCACTTTGGTTTTTATAAGGTAGAACCGATGCAAAAACATCGACTACTGCCGGGTGCTTATCTAGAGTTTGTTTATGGTAATCCGCGCGAGGATGACATTATTCGCTATGAAGACGACTACGGTCGCGAGACATCAAAGCGGGTTGTGATGGTGAGCGGAGGCTTTGACCCTGTTCATATTGGACACCTTCAAATGTTTGAGGAAGCAAAGAAACTCGGCGACAAATTGGTCGTTGTACTAAATTGTGATAAATGGTTAATTCGCAAGAAAGGAAAAAATTTTATGAATCAAGAAGAGCGCGCAGGAATCATTCGCGGGTTTAGTTGCGTTGATGATGTTTTTATCCTAGAAAGTGACCGAAATGATGTTTCGGAGGCAATTGAAAAGATTCATCCACAAGTGTTTGCAAATGGTGGCGACAGAAAAGCGGAGGCGGATATTCCAGAGGCAGAGATATGCAAGGAGCTTGGCGTAGAGATGGTCTTTAATGTCGGTGGGGGGAAAGTGCAGTCGAGTTCGTGGCTGTTGAAGAGACACGAGAGTGGCGGCGATGCACAAGCCTTGTCAAAATGAAAGAATTAGTGAAAAGTTAATAATTTTTAAATTATGAAAAAGCATTTCTTTTTTGATATGGATGGTACCCTCACGCGTTCTCGGAGCATGATAAGCGATACCCTGGTTACAGGATTGCGAGAGTTGCTATTAAATGGAAGAGATGTAGTTGTTGTGTCTGGTGCAACAAAAGACCAGATGGTCAAACAGCTGGGGAAAATAATGAAGGAAGTATTTGTGATGGCTCAAAATGGGAACCACGCAGAAATAGCATCTGGTGAAGTTCTGTGGCGCAACGAATTGAGCGCAACTCAAAAGAACGATGTCTTAAAGCTTGTTCACAAAATGATTGAGCATGCGGATATTGAAATCAAGAACCACAAGGATCTTGTTGAAGACCGAATTTGTCAGATTTCTTACTCATTGATTGGACACAATGCGCCACTTGAAGAAAAGGAGGCATCAGATCCAGATAAGGAGATTCGCAAGAGTTTATTTAATCATTTTCCGTCAGAAATTGCTCATTTAAAAAAACTCGGAGTGCAGGCGCGTATTGGTGGCACGACCTGTGTTGATTTTACAACTTTCAATAAGGGCGAAAATGTAAAAAAATTTATTGAACAAATGGGGTGGAGGAGCGATGAATGTATTTATGTTGGAGATGCCTTGTTCGAAGGTGGGAATGATTATAGTGTTGTCGGTGTAATTCCAACCTGCGCTGTTTCTTCGCATATCGAATGTGATGAGGTGGTTCGTTCGTTTATCAATGAGCTGTTGGTATAACTTTATGATGTTAATTGTGGTTTATTCGGAGGAATTCCTCACCGCTTGCGGTGGTGTTGATTCATTTTTTGACACTACGAATTTACATAAGATTTTAGCAAATGCGGCGGTTTTGACGTGGCAAATGTAAAACAACTAGGTCCTTGTTTACTTATCCATAAGACTACACTATAATGTAGAAATGAATCATTTAGCTCTAAAATCAAGCTCCAGAATAATTATTGGTGGCAAGCCGATGATGCTTTTACCTTTAGGTATTTATGAAAAAATCACAAAAAATTTAGAAAAGTTAAATTCTAAAAATACAGCTAAAAATACCAAAAAAACAAATTTAGCTTTTTCGACCGCTACAAGCGAGTCCAGTTTGTCTAAGGACTGGTTTAAACTAGCGGAAGAAAAAACATGGATGAATTTATAAAAGGGGATATTGTAGTTATACCATTCCCTTTTTCTGATTTGTCTAGCATAAAAAAGAGACCAGCTTTTGTTGTCAACAGACTCAAGGGCGATGATGTTATTTTTTGTCAAATAACCAGTAAAACAGTAAAAGATAAGTACTCGATTTCATTACTGAGAACTGATTTTGCAAAGGGCAATCTTTTGGTTGATAGTAATATAAGGCCGAACAGAATTTTTACTGCCGATAAGAATCTTATTTTATATAAGGTTGGAAATGTAAAGGAAAAGAAACAAAAGAGATTATTAGAAAAATTATTGAAATAATTAATAATTAACTTTAGACTATATAACGAGATGAATTTACACAAGATATTGGCGAATGCGGTGGTTTTGACGGGGTTTATTTTGGTGCCGTTTATTCCGTTTGTCATTCTTTCGCAGACTACTTTTTTTCCGTTTATCGTAGGGAAAAACTTCGCGTTTCGTATTGTTGTTGAAATAATGTTTTCTGCGTGGATTGTCCTCGCGTTTATAGACCCCGCATATCGTCCAAACAGAAGCTGGCTTCTGGGAGCACTCGGCGCATTTCTCGCAATTATCACTTTTGCTGCAATTTTTGGTGAGAATCCAACGAAAAGTTTTTGGTCCAACTTTGAGCGTATGGAGGGTGTGGTCACTTATTTCCATCTCTTTGCATATTTTATAGTGGCATCCACCGTGCTTAAGGTGCGTGACCTATGGCGTCCGTATTTAAACTTTCATCTTGGTGTTGGTGTAATTATGGCAATTTACGCATTACTGCAATTGCCCGGCTCCACAGTTGGTTTCCGCGTGAGCGCTTCTCTTGGCAATTCTTCATATCTTGGTATTTACGCATACTTCAATATATTTATTGCTGTATTTTTAATGATACGTGAGAGCATTACTACGACAGGCGAGAGAGCGCGTATCGCTATTTATAGCGCGATTGCCATTTTGCAGGCAGTCGTTCTGTATTACACAGGAACTCGTGGGGCAGTTTTGGGTCTTATAGTTGGTGTTGGCATCGCAACACTACTTATAGCTGTGCTAGAGTCTCAGAGAAAAACACTACGTAAGTGGGCGATTGGAACCCTGATCACAATTGCGATAATTGTCGGAGGATTTATCGCAGCGCGAGACAGCGCATTTGTAAAAGAGACGCCGCTCCTAGCGCGATTTTCAGAAATATCAATTAGTAATTTTTCTAAAAATGCGCGCGTGATGGTGTGGGGGATGGCGTACGAAGGGTTCAAGGAACGTCCAATACTCGGGTGGGGGATGGAGAACTATAATTATGTTTTCAATAAATACTATGACCCAAATATGTGGGGACAGGAGCAGTGGTTTGATCGCGCGCATAATGTTTTCTTTGACTGGCTGATTGCAGGCGGTATCCTGGGGCTTCTGGGGTATGTATCGCTTTTTGCTTGCGCCGTGTATTGTATCTGGCGTCGCGCGGACGAACTGTCGGTTGTAGAAAAAAGTGTGCTAACTGGACTCCTTGGTGGGTACTTTTTCCAAAATCTTTTTGTGTTTGATAATCTTACTTCACTTATTTATTTTGGAACAATCCTCGCGTATGTTGATAGTATGGGCCACACGCAGGTAGAAAGTGGAGCGTTGAAAGTGGAAAGTAAATTTAAGGTTGGGGAAGAGGATTTGACGATCTTTGTTTCTGTCTGGGCATTTATTCTCGCGCTAGTTCTCGTTTACACAGTTAACTATAACGGCTATATGCAGAACACGACGCTCATTCGCGCATTGTCCGAGCGTTCTGATAAAGGCGCCGTGCATAATTTAGAATTAATTAAAAAAACTATTGCATATAATTCATTTGGAACCGCAGAGGCTCGTGAACAGCTTGCGTCTTTTTCAACAGGAGCTTTTGATTCTTCGAAAGGGATTTCTGAAATGCAAAAACAATTTATTGATTTGGCGAAAAGCGAGCTTGAGAAGCAAGCAGAGGAGCTTCCAACTGACGCGCGATACCAGCTTTTTGCAGGGTCATATCTTGCAAAGACAGGAGAGATTGATAAAGGAATAGAGTACCTAAAGAAAGCTGTTGAACTTTCACCCACGAAACAGACAATTCTTTTTGAGCTCGCAAGCGCGTATTACAGCAAGAAGGATACAGTGAAATCCGAGGAAATATTTAAACGAGCGTTTGAGCTTGCGCCAGAGTTTGAGACTGCGGAGAAATATTATTTGCAAATTTTGCTGATAAATGGCAAACGCAAAGAAGCAGAAAAAATCCTAAAAGAGTATCCAATAAAAGATGCGGTTCTCTAGGAATATAATCTAGAGAATGTAGCCTCAGCGCGAGAGGCTACTAAAAGAGTGTGTGGAAATAAGCGCAAAATTATGTTATAATGTTGTTACTTATGAATGAGCAAGATCTCAAAAAAGTCTTGTGGGATATCAACGATGCGAGTATCGACTCGCTTCCGACGGATTTTGTAATACAGAGGATTCTCTCGTACGGTGGGCTCAGTCTTTTGGCGAATGCTATGCGAGAATACGGCGTCACCAGGGTAAAGCAGGTGTTTGAAGCAATGAAGCCAACAAGTATTCCAGAGCGTAAATATTATTATTTCAAGAATTTTCTCTTGTCATGAACATTCATCAAGAAACAATTACTGAGGCAATGCGTTCTGTTTCGCGTGTTGTATTTGAAAATCTTGATCCAGAGTATTACCTTGCAGGAGGAACAGCGCTTGCGCTTCAGCTTGGTCATCGCAAAAGTGTAGACCTAGATTACTTCATCGCGAACCCAATTGATACACTAGCTTTAAAAAATAAGCTAGCTGAAATTTTTTCAGAAACCACCGTGGAAATTCTTTTTGAAACGAAGGATACTTTATGGTGCGTGATTGACGGTGTGAATGTATCATTCATATCTCGGTTTGACGCGCTTTTGGAAATGCCACAACCAGCAGACTCCTTTCGCCTTGCGGGCATCAAAGATATAACTGTAATGAAACTTGTCGCTATATGTGGCAGAGAGGAGTACAAAGACTATTTTGACCTTGCTTGCATTGCAAAAGAAACAGACGTTCGTTCATGGATATCGTGGTGGCAAGAGGTTTATCCAGAGCAAGACATTATGAGCTGGGCAGTTGCTTTGTCTGCAGTAGATTCAATCCAAAAAATACCACTGGAAATAGCTGAGGATTTTAAAACTAAGAATGTTTCAAGCGTTGTTAAAAACATTGTGCGCGAGGTGACGAAACAAGTAAAATTGACATCAGGTGTCTAAATTTGACTTTTAATTCGTTTTCTGCTATACATGATTTATGTGAGCGCAAAGGAGGAAACTCTTTTTTGTGATTCATCCAACGAAAGTCTACAAAAACTCCCGCGAAAGCGGGGCTTTTTGTTTGTTGGTGTTTTTGTCCAAGATTTCGTACAATATGCAAGTAACTCCTGTTTTCCTTTGGCTAGCGAAGCACTCACATATTAGACATTTGTTGGAGTTCGCACTCGCTAGCCAAAAGAGTACAGGAGTTTTTTCATATTAAATGAGTATTCATATTGAGGAAAATATAAAACTCGCTCCGTTTACAACGATGCGTGTAGGAGGCAATGCGCGTTTTTTTGCGCGTGTAAAAGATGTTGATGATTTGAATGACGCCATAATTTTTGCTCGCGAAAAATCGCTCCCAATATTTATTCTAGGAGGCGGTTCAAATACTCTCGTTTCGGGCGATGGATTTTCCGGACTTGTAATCAAAATTGAGATCAAGGGAATTGTATACAAAGATAATCGTGTTACCGCGAGTGCGGGGGAGATGTGGGATGACGTTGTGCGTGATACTGTAGCACGCAACTTGTGGGGGATTGAAAATCTTTCTCTTGTACCAGGCACGGTTGGAGGAGCTGTAGTTCAAAATATAGGCGCTTACGGAGTTGAAGCGAGAGAGACAATTTCTTCTGTGGAAGCGTTTGATATTGAAAAAAGCGAAATTAAAACTTTTTCTCGCGATAAATGCGAGTTTGGTTATCGCGGAAGTATTTTTAAGAAAAACAAAAATTTAATTATTGTGAGCGCTACATTTGAGCTTGCGCAACACGGCGCACCTCACACAGACTACGAGGACGTAAAGAAATATTTTGAAGATAATAGAATTAGTGAGCCTTCACTTGCGGAAATCCGTGACGCAATTGTTGCAATACGCGTAAAAAAAATGCCTGTGCCACCAATAGGCACTGCAGGTTCTTTTTTTAAGAATCCAGTAGTAAGCGCGCAAAAATACGAGTCGCTCAAAAACGAGTTTCCAGAAATTAAGGCATACCCGCAAGGCGATAATACGTACAAGCTTTCCTCAGCATGGCTTATAGACCATGTGGGGGAATGGCGTGGCGCGCGTCGAGGAGACTCTGGAGTGCACGAGAAGCAAGCGCTCATCATTGTGAACTATGGAAACGCGAGCGCAGAAGAAATATTATCGCTCGCGTGTGAAATAAAAAATGACGTCAAAGAAAAAACAGGAGTGACACTTGAAGAGGAAGTTGTGATGATGTAAAAAATATTTTAGAAATTATATTTTTAAAATTGAAAATTTTATCGCGAGAAAAAGAAAAAAAGTTATCCACAGTTTAATTTCAAAATGTATTGCGAATGAATTTTGTATGCGAGATAATATTAGTAGATCACTGTACAGTGTGTGAAAGAAATTTCACACGACGATGATCCAACAATTGTACGTGATGCGAAAAATATTTTCGCATCAGGTCGAACATTGTTGAAGATAATAATTTGCATACATTGTTATGAGACGCATTCGTGTTTCTCAAAACATTACATAAAAAAATGGCAGCAAAGAAAAAAGCTAAGAAAGTAGCAAAGAAGAAGACAGCAAAAAAGGCAGCAAAAAAGAAGACTGCAAAGCGTAAGTAAATTGCGTTTCCCAAAAATCCCCCCGATTATTTTAGTTGGGGGGATTTTTGATTTTATAGCTAAATGACTTTTTGCGCCCAATGCCACACACTTTAGAAGAACTCATTTTTATGCTAAAGTATCTAAATGTCATTTCTAAAGACCATATTTACAGGAAGTGGGCCAGCTGGGAAATACGCTCCACTTGTGAAGAAAATCAACGAATTTGAGCAGGCGCTCCATGCGCTCTCTGACCATGATCTCCGCGCAAAAACGGAGGAATTTCGCTCGCGCTTGGCGTCCGGTGTCTCACTAGACGATATTCTACCAGAAGCGTTTGCTGTGGTGCGTGAGGCGTCTCACAGAACTCTTGGTCAGCGACACTATGATGTGCAACTTTTGGGAGGAATTGCTCTTCATCAGGGTAAAATTGCCGAGATGATGACAGGCGAAGGAAAAACTCTTGTTGCGACGCTTCCTGCATACCTAAACGCGCTCCCAGGAAAAGGTGTGCATGTTGTCACAGTGAACGACTACCTCTCGCGTCGCGACGCAACATGGATGGGACAAATTTATTCATTCCTAGGTCTCTCTGTCGGCGTGCTCAATCACAGCGCATCGTATCTCTACGACCCTAATCACAAGGACAAAGATGTTGAACGCGATGAAGTCGGTTCATTCAAAGTTATTCACGAGTTTATGCGTCCATGTGGAAAACAAGAAGCATATCGCGCGGACATCACATACGGCACAAACAATGAGTACGGTTTTGATTATTTGCGCGACAATGTTGCGTACAGCACCGCCGATCTTGCTCAACGCGATTATCATTTTGCAATCGTGGACGAGATTGACTCTATTTTAATAGACGAGGCGCGCACACCACTCATTATTTCCGCGCCGTCTGGCGATGCGGAAAATTTGTACACCGTTTTTGCTGGTATTGCGGGAAAATTGAAATCTCCAGAGCACTATACTGTGGATGAAAAAATGAAGGCGATTCAGCTTACAGACGAAGGAATCAACAGAGCAGAAGAAATTTTGGGTATTGATAATATTTATACTGAACGCGGGGTGAAATACGTGCATCATTTGGAAACCGCAGTTCGCGCTCAGGCCCTTTTTATTCGCGACAAAGAATACGTGGTGCGAGAAGGCGAGGTGATTATCGTGGACGAGTTTACAGGACGCATGCAACCAGGGCGTCGCTGGTCTGAGGGGCTTCATCAGGCAGTGGAGGCAAAAGAAGGCGTGAAAATACAGCAGGAGTCTCGCACCTTTGCGTCTATCACATTCCAAAATTACTTCCGTCTGTATGGCAAGCTTGCCGGGATGACCGGAACTGCCGAAACATCAAGCGAGGAGTTTTACAAAGTGTATGGGCTCGAAGTAACTCCAATACCTACAAACCGCAAAGTTTCCCGAATAGACCGCACGGACCTTATTTTCCAGACCGAAAACGGCAAGTTCAAGGCAATCGCTCGCAAAGTAAAGGAACTCAATGAAAAAGGTCAGCCGGTTCTTATTGGCACCGTTTCTATTGAAAAAAACGAGCTTCTTTCTGAGTATTTGAAAAATGAGGGTGTGCCACACGAAGTTTTGAACGCAAAAAATCATGAGCGCGAGGGCGAAATTATCGCGCAAGCAGGTAAAAAGGGGAGCGTTGTTATCGCGACAAACATGGCAGGGCGCGGAGTTGACATTAAACTCGGCGGAAACCCAAGCACACCCGAGCTTTACGAGGAAATAAAATCCATAGGAGGACTTTTTGTTCTTGGTACAGAAAGACACGAGGCGCGCCGTATAGACAACCAGCTTAGAGGTCGCGCAGGACGCCAAGGCGACCCAGGCGAAACGCAATTTTTTGTATCAATGGAGGACAGTTTAATGCGCGTCTTCGCCTCAGACGTTGTGAAAAACATGATGGGAAAGCTCGGTATCCCAGAAGACGAGGCAATTCAAAACAAAATGATTTCTCGTTCGCTTGAAACAGCGCAAGAAAAAATTGAAGGGTTTCATTTTGACTCTCGCAAGCATGTGCTCTCGTATGACGACGTGATGACTAAACAACGAGCGTATGTGTATGGTATGCGTCGAGAAATTTTAATGGGTGGCACGGACACCGCAAAAACATATCTCACAGAGATTGTCGCAGGTGATCAAGCGTTTGAGAAAATTATTGCAGACAAGGTTGCGGGAGTTGGAGAAGAGGAATTTTACAATTCGGTAAAGCGTCTCATTTTGCAGGTCGTGGATATGATGTGGATGGAACACTTGGATGCGATGGAATATTTAAAGTCGTCTGTGAACCTACGCGCGTACGGACAGCGCGATCCGCTGGTGGAATACAAAAAAGAAGGACTTCACCTTTTCCGCGATATGAAAGAGTCTGTGCAAAACGAAATTCTACGTCTTGTGCCAGCTATCGGCGCCGGAGCATTCATAAAGGAAGAGGAAAAAGCTCGCGAAGTAGTGAAGCACGCCATTGAAATCGGTGGCGGGGAAGAGACAGAGAAAACAGCAGAGCCAATTCATTCCGACAAAGTTGGCAGGAATGACCCCTGCCCATGCGGTTCTGGCAAGAAATACAAAAAGTGCTGCGGAAACTAGCATAAGGTGTGCAAATAATAGCGTTTTATAAAAGCAAGCAGAAAAATGATGAAAAAACAGATTTGACATGTCGTAAAGCGTATTGTATAAAAACCATTGAAAAATAAGGCTTTTTTAGCAATTTTTCATCCAAGGCCAGCTCAAAACATAAGAAAAATCCTTGACTTTTTGGACTGGATATGATACACTTGATTTATCTTCAGTCAGGCTCAAATGCACCTTTATTTAGGTGCTTTTTTGTGAGGGTCTACTGAGATTTAGTGCCTAGATAAAACTTACCAATTTTCAGCGAAAACTACGAAGCTCAAGGAGGCATATACTATATGTCTCCGATAGATGAATGGTTTGTAGCGAAAATTGGTAACAGTTTTAGCAGGCAAGCAAGCATTATAATCGTATATTTATTGCGACTAAATCTCAGTAGACACAGCCGAGGCTGTCGCAGATATGGTGTTGACGGAGCACATACCGTCACTTTATGAAAAAACAAACAATACAATTTATGCGCGGTTTGGTGCTTATGCCATTTTTGGCAACAAGTGGCTCGCCGTTAGCGACATTCAATACTAATTTTTCGCTAAAAAATATTACCCAGTCGTTCTATGCGCCAGTAAATGATGACCACGCAAAGAAGGTTGACGCCTATTTTGCAAAGCGCGGAATGCCACTAGAGGGTTACGGCGCGAAGTTTGTGAAAGTAGCGGAGGAAAACAATCTTGACTGGCGTTTGCTCCCGGCAATTGCTATTAAGGAGTCTACAGGTGGAAAGTTTGATTGTTACAACAATCCGTTTGGTTGGGGCTCATGCAAGATTAAGTTCAAGAACTATGATTCCGCGATTGAGACTGTTGGTATGAACCTTGGTGGCAAGAACCCTAACACCGAGCAGTATTATAAAAATGCTACGATCACAGAGATTCTTCATCATTACAATAACTCAGTTGTTCCAACATACACAGGCGAGATTCTCGCTTTTATGGAACTTATTGAGAAGGGCGCGTAGTGGTAGAATGGGAAATATAAAAAATAAAAAGGTGCCGACATATTGTCGGCACCTTTTTATTTTTTATATTTCCCTATAGCCGTATCTGATACTATAGTATCAGATACGGCTATAGGGAAATTTTGCTGTTCTAAGAACAGTTTAGTATGTAGGATTTGTAAACAAGAATTTAGGCGCTATTTTTGCTACGCGGCGCTAGTATCCAGATCGGAATTTCCCATTCAGGGACAAAGAAGAACGAGAAAAAAGCGAATTGCCACTTTCACTGATGGATGTAGTTGGCCTAATTTGCGATGAAAAAAATGGTTTAGCAATTAAACTTCATAAAGAAATCGCATACAGAAATGCATCAGCGGATCATTCTGATGTGCATTACTGCAAGACCCTTGCGTCCGACACAAAAGTGGCGCGAATCAGGCAGGAAATCGTGGATGTCGTAAGACGTGGAATCCTCCAGTGTGATAACTGCGAGGCGGATCCTACTCTCGACAGTTAGCGTCTTGTGGATTGCGAGACGATGCTTCAGTGCACCAAATGCATCGGCCTTATACCGCTTACAAAACACAAGGAGCCGTATGTGTTAGATGACTTTGCTACCTTTGGTTCCCGTGCAACTTCGCGATTTTTTTGCACCGGAGAAATAGAGATTCTCTATAATCAATAACTGCCATTCTATGGCGGTTATTTTTTTGAACTCGTTGCTGATTTTATAGATTCTTCTTTTTCACGCTCCAAGCGAATGTGTTTGAGCTGTGGAATTATTTTTTCTATGTCTTCGGCGGTTTTGAAACCGTAATAATTTTCATCCCAAATAACGAGCGCTGGGAGCTTGTTTTTCACGCCTTGGATGGACCTCATTGTTTTTACAGCAGAAAGGTCTATGTTGTAGTCAAACGAGTATATGCGAAGCTCTGGGAATTCCTCACGAAGTTTAGTGAGGACATATCCCTCGCGCTTGCAGTCCTCGCAGTCGCCAAGATTTGAATAGAAATAAATAATTGTAATCGGTTTTACTCCGCATTTCTGCCTGACTTGCTCCACTAAGAGGTAGTCTTTTATTTGAAGAAGCGAATAGTATTTTTTAAGATCTATAACCTCCTCATCGCTGTAGCCCTGCTTTTCCTCCATATATGACAACCTTGCCGACAATATGCCGAGTTCTTCAGAAAAGACTGTACCGCTGTGATCTATAGATTTGCACGAGGACTCTTTTAGAAGGGCAAATTGTGTTTCTGAGGAGAGGATGTCCATAGCGATTTTGTCTTCTATGGATTTAACTTCCGCGATGCGGTTTCGTGAAAAAATGTTGCTTATTAGAAGCGCGCTAAAAAACACGATTGCGGTAATAACAAATGCAAACACATATTTTTTAGTTTCTATTTGAGCGCGGATGTTTTTCATAATAAAAGCGGGAATACACCTTATCTTAGCCTCTCGGCTCGGAAATGAAAAGATAACCTTCTTTAAGTCTTAGTCAGGGGTCTTTGCCCAAGGCGTGAAGCCTGCTGGTTCAGAATCTGGTGATTCGTCTATGTCGCTAATATTTTAACGCCATGAAGTTGCACGTGAGAATAAAACGTCCACGATGGCGCGCGTGAACCAGATTGGTGCTACAATACCATAAAGCGCGATGAAGTAAAGAATGCCCATACTTGGGCGGAAGCGTCCCTCAGCCAACTTTACTCCATTCCACATAATTACCAATCCCAGCCCGAGGAATATGTATGAAAGTATCACCATAAACTCTGTGTTAAAGAAAAAAGAACTTGCGGTTGGGATAGCAAAAAGAAAACCAACAGTGCTGATTTCTGTCGCCTTTTCTGCAATTGCTTTAATTGCGTGAAAAACAACAAAGCTGAAATTGTACAAAAAGATAACAACTGCAAACAACGAAAGCGGTAGAGTGATCATACCAAGGATTCCGTACTCGCGACGAAAAATCATAAAGCGATAGTCCAATGTGTTTTTCATTCCGCCATATGCCCAACGAAGTCGCTGACGGTAGAGCTTGTAGAGACTTTCTGGCGCAGTTGTGTACACTCGCGCTGTATGAACGTTTCTGATTCGCATATGGTTTGACTGCATGCGAAGCGCCAGTTCCATGTCCTCTGTATTGTGCGCTTTTTTAAAGAGACCTATTTTTTCAAAAACTTCTCTCCGGAAAAAAGAAAACGGTCCCGGCGTGATGTGGATTGCGTCTAAAGGCGAAAGCATGCGTTTAAAAAATGCGATGTTGTGGTATTCGGTTTTTTGCATTTTTTGGAGAATCGTTTTTGGTTCGTGGATTATGATTGTAGGAATCCCTGCCATCATTTTTGGGTCATCGTTGAAAGCGGTAGCTATTTCGTGCAAAGCGTCTTTTTCTACAAATGAGTCAGCGTCAAGACATCCGATGAGTTCAGATTTTGAATTTTCAATGCCAAGGTTGACTGCGGTGTGTTTGCCGCCGTTTTCTTTTTTGAAAAGTTTTACCTGAGGATTGTTAGCGAATTCTTGAACAACATTCCAAGTATTGTCGGTTGAACCGTCGTCCACAATAAAAATTTCCAGTCTATCTTTTAGATATTTAAGTTTAAGAATAGAATGGATTGTTTTTGAAACTGTTTTTTCCTCGTTCCAGCACGGAACAATGATAGTGACGGAAGGATAGTACGAAAGTTTGTCAGTCGTGTTTTTTACGGCGAGTTTCAAGCGCTCCTCAAAAAAAGTGATGAGAAAAAATATCTCAAGGTATAGTGTGAGAAAAAGGAATACATAAAGAATACTGTCGAAAAATACCTCAATCATTTTATAAAATAGCTCGAATCGTGGGCTTTGATGTGAATTCTGTATACCATATTTTACACAAACGGGCAATGGCGATTGTGGATTTGGCAGGAGATTTCGTTACTTGGAGGTCTTGCCTCCAAGTAACGAGGTTCCATATTCTAAATTCTGCCAACTGTGGTACAATATTAATACATATGACAAAAAAGATATTTATGACGCGTCGTATTCCGTCACGCGCGGAGGAGATGCTTAGAGAGCAAGGATACGAAGTGACTGTGAGCGAAAAGGACGGAGTGCTCACGCGTGATGAGTTGAAAGAGGTACTCGCGGAAACGCCTTATGACGCCGTCGCATCGCTCCTTACAGACGCTATTGATGCTGACATGATTTCTGCAATGCCAGAATCGGTAAAAATAATTGCGAATTACGCTGTTGGATATAACAACATTGATACCACAAAGGCGCACGAACGCGGTATGGTGGTAACCAACACTCCCGACGTGCTCACTGACACAGTTGCAGAACACACTGTTGCATTGCTATTAACCGTTGCTTCTCGTATTGCGGAAGGGGATAGATTTATTCGCGAAGGGAAATTTGTGGGCTGGGAGCCGATGCTATTTCTCGGTACAGATATAAAAGGGAAAACTCTCGGTCTCATCGGTGCAGGACGCATTGGTTTTGAAGTGGCAAATATTTTACACAAGGGCTTCGGCATGAAGGTTATTTACTGTGATATGAAGGAAAATGACGCGCTAAAATCTTCATGCAACGCTGGTTATTTTTCTAAGCACGAGGAGGTTCTAATGGAGGCGGATGTGGTGAGTGTTCATGTTCCGCTTCTTCCAGCTACACATCATCTAATAAACGCAGAGCGTCTCGCGCTTATGAAAAAGAGCGCAATCCTCATAAATACATCGCGCGGGCCAGTGGTGGACGAGGTTGCTCTCGTGTCCGCGCTCAAAAACAAAACCATTCGAGGCGCTGGTCTTGATGTGTTTGAATTTGAACCAAAAGTTACTCAAGAACTTTTGACGCTTGAGAATGTAGTCGTGAACCCACACCTCGCATCCGCAACAGAAGAAACGCGCACAAAGATGGCGGAGATGGTAGCGACAAACATTATTGAAGTTCTAGAAGGTCGCACAGCTCCGAACGCAGTCGCACAAAAAATATGATGAATCCCATTAGAGATAAATCAGTTACATTTTTAACACTAATGGGATATAATGATGCTACATTATTAGCAGTTTAATACAATTACGATACGGGAATTTTTAATAATTTCCTATCTCTAACGGGATGAAGATTATCGCAACATGGGTGCTTGTAGCTTTGGTGATACTCACATTGCCTTCGTTTGTGCCGGGAATAGAAATAGCATCTGATGCGTTTGGCACAGCGATGCTCGTGGCGGCCTTTTTTGGTATTTTAAACGCAGTAGTGCGACCAATTATTTTGCTTGTCGCGTTTCCGATTACGCTCATCACTCTCGGACTCTTTTCTTTTGTTGTGAACGCTGGACTATTTTGGTGGGTCGGTTCATTTGTGAAAGGATTCTATGTTGCTGGTTTTGTGCCGGCGCTTCTAGGATCTCTCGTTGTTTCAGCAACAGTGTTTATTGTTGATAAATTACTTTCGTCAGATAATTAATTATGCTTGAACAGTCCGTTGATTTTTTTGTTTTGTTTGTGAATGACCATCGTTTTTGGGGTTATGCAATTCTTTTTGTAGCTATGGTCCTTGAGGGCGAAGTTTTTTTGATAGTTGCAGGGATGCTCGTGTCCTTGGAAGCGTTTGACGGGAAGGATGTTCTCTTGGTTGCGCTCGTTGGTGTGGTTTCGGGAAATGTTATGTGGTACAATCTCGGCGCGAAACTTAATGATGCTAGGCTCACAAAAGGAATACTAAGGAGAGCAGAAAAGATAATGATATTCTTTTTGCCCGAATTCCGCGCGAACCCATTTAAATCAATATTCTTTTCAAAATTTATTTATGGGGCAAATCGCGCGACCGTGATCATGTCGGGAGTATTACACATCCCATTCAAACTTTTTTTTAAAGCAGAATTCCTAGCGTCTATCGTGTGGGTCGCTCTGTATTTTGAAATCGGGTATTTCTTTGGGTATGCGGCGGTCAATACAACACACAAAGTGGGACAGCTTGCTTTGATGGCGTTACTTTTTATGATAGCATTTATTCTGATTCAGAAATTTATTACACATCAGTATGAGCGACATGAGCGAAAAAAACTTGAAAAAAATAATAACACACAGCGGTAATTTTCATACAGACGAGGTTTTTGCGTGCGCAATACTTTCTATTTTGAACGATGGTAAAGTAGTAATTAAGCGTAGTCGTGACAAGGATGTGTGGGCGACAGGAGATTATGTAGTAGACGTTGGTGGCGAGTATGACCCATCTCGTGGATTATTTGACCACCATCAAGAAGGCGGAGCAGGCGTGCGTCAAAACGGAATCCCATATTCTTCTTTTGGTTCGGTGTGGGAAGAATTTGGAGAAAAAATTTCTGACTCTACGTATGTTGCTCGCGTGATTGACGAGCGCCTTGTTCAGCCAGTTGATGCGGGAGACAACGGTTTTGAAACTTTTGGTGTTCGTGGAGAAGTTGCGCCGTACATTCTTCAAGACGTGATAGCGGCATTTCGCCCTGGATGGAACGAAGCGCGCACCGAAGACGAAGGATTTTTTGAAGCGGTTCACGTTGCGGTAAAAATTCTCGTGCGCGAAATCACGCGCGCAAAAACAGAAGAAGATGGGAAGCGACATGCAGAAGAAGCGTATGAAAAATCGAAAGACAAACGCATTATTCTTTTAGAAGACCACTATCCATGGTACGAAGCGCTCACTACAAAACCAGAACCCCTTTTTGTAGTGAAGCCGGATCGCGGGAATATGGGCAAGTGGAAAATAGAGGCAGTGCGAAGTGACGTGCACTCATTTAAAAATAGAAAGAATTTGCCAAGCACATGGGCAGGGAAGACAGGTGACGAGCTTGCAGAAATCTCCGGAGTGCCAGATGCGCTCTTTTGCCATAATAAACTTTTTATAGCTGTTGCTGGATCAAAAGAAGGCGCATTAATGCTCGCGAAGCTCGCAGTGGACGCAGCTTAATTTACGAAGTCCTGGACTTAGTAAAAGATTAAAGCAGACCAGGGACAGCGCCTTGTGAAAAAGTGTTTTTTGTGTTATTTTTAGTTTCTATTCAACTAAGTCGGTAAGCATCAAGAATTTATTTGGGTGACTTTACGGACTTTTGACCTTTAACTTTTAGACTAATTACCATGGCTTTTATTGATGAAATGACGATGCATATGAAGGCGGGTGATGGCGGAAACGGCGTTATGCGTCTTAAGCATGAGAAAGGCAAAGAATTTGCTGGTCCTTCTGGTGGTGACGGTGGAAAAGGCGGAGACGTGTATATCCGCGCTGTTCGCGATGTGCATATTCTTGTGAAGTATCGCCATCAAAAAGATTTTTTTGCAGAGCGCGCAGGCGACGGTGGCAACGACAGCTTGCACGGCAGAAACGGTGATGATTTTATTTTTGATTTGCCTATTGGTTCTATTGTGACTAATCTTGATACCGGCTCTGAGTATCAGCTTCTAGAGGAAGGTCAGCAGATTTTGGTATTGAAAGGAGGTCGCGGAGGGTTTGGCAACGAGCATTTTAAAACATCTACCAATCGCACACCAAAAGAGCACGTGCCTGGGATGAAAGGGCAGGAAGCAGATTTCAAGGTTGAGCTTCAGATTGTCGCGGATATTGGGCTCGTGGGTTTGCCAAACGCAGGGAAGTCGTCACTTTTGAATACTCTCACGCGCGCAAGCGCAAAGACTGCAGACTATGCATTCACCACATTGGAACCAAACTTGGGCGAGTGTTTTGGTTTTATTCTCGCAGACATCCCAGGGCTCATTGAAGGCGCATCAGAAGGCAAAGGCCTCGGTCATAAATTTCTTCGCCATGTGAAGCGTACAAAAATGCTCGCGCACTTGGTGTCACTTGAAAACGAAGACCCTCTCGCAGTGTATGAAACTGTACGCAAAGAACTTTCAGCTTTTGATAAGGACCTTGCAGCAAAGCACGAAATTATTATTTTGACCAAAACGGACATGGTTACACACGAGCATGTGAAAGAGGTTGAAATAGCGATGAAGAAAAAGTGCCCCGATTCAGAAATCTTCACCATCACCATCCTCGATGACGAAGGGATTAAAAAGTTCCAGGATGAGCTATTAAAGCTTTTGAGAGACGCAGCATAGTTTTCTTAAAAGACCGCCCTTCGGGAATTTCCATGGGGATGTTATTATATCTTTATGAAAATATATCTAAAAAAATCTTTGGTGTTATTTTTTGGTACAATTATGGTAGCAGTATTTGTTTCCTTTGCTTTTGGAGATAAATTTATTTCTACTGACAATATGGAGAGCGTAAGCAACATCTCGCTTCCATCCGATGTTTATGTTATGTACCCGGAACTTATCAAAAAGCTTGACGCGCTGCCAGGATCGTTAGATTTGACAGAACTGAGGAAACTAGAAGCTGAATACGGAATCGACCTTAATATAAATTTTGAAAATAAAAGATTTTTTGGGGTTATGGTGAACTATAGGAATGCTAAGGAGTACAGTATCGGAATAATTTTCGGAATATTTGCTGCTCTCCTTTTCCTTTTTAAGTACTTAGGAAGTAGGAATATTCCCGAAACACAAGAAGAAAAATCTGGATCAAATTTTTTAATTTACCTTAATCTTTATGTAATCTCACCAATTATTATATTTACTTTACATTTTCTCGACTTGCAACAGGGTTGGACTAGTAGCGGAGTTTTCATACCAATGGGCTTAGTAACCGGCGCGTTCCTGGCACTTGTTCTATTCATCATAACGATTATTTCTTTTATAAGAACTGCAAAAAAGAGTTTGAGCGGCCGGGCTATCCTTTGGAAAATAATTGAACCGATTATATGGATAATTGCCTTGCTGGTTATTTACACTGTTTATTTTGAGTGGATTCAGTATTTGTAATCCCCCGGGTCCTTCTGAAATAATTGGAGCAGTGAATAGGTACCTTTGTTTCACTGATGTCACCTAAGGCAAGTCGTGGCTTGCCTTAGGTGACATCACTCATGTTGTTTTTCTGTAACTATTCGGGTATTATGAGCACATGAAGGCTTTCAAAAACACTCTACAAAAAGGGTCTGTGCGGTATGTGGTATTCAAAGAGAAAGACACATATTTTGGTGTGGCGCTTGAGTTTAATGTCGTTGTTGAGGGGGCATCGCAGATTGAGGCTATTGTTCTATTGAATGAAGCGGTGCAAGGGTATCTCGAGTCTGCTCGTAAATCAAAACTGCGCCCACAGGTACTTAACCAAAGTATTGAGTCCGAATATGAAAAAATGTGGCAAGTCGCTCAAGGGAACGAAACAAAAAAACGTACAACTCGTTTGACCAAGTCTCCCTACGTTCTAAGTTCTGGTCAATTTAATCTCGCATTTGCGTAAATGAAGTATGCCTCGCGGACTCAACAACTGGACATTTAAAGGTGTCGTCGATTTTTTAAAAGAGTACGGGTTTCAACATTCGCATACACACGGAAGCCACTTTTACTATATTGGTTCCTACGGCGGGAAAGTGAGACAGACACATATTCAGTACCACGGACAAAAATCAATACATCCACGCACACTTAAATCGGTTATTGCACAGTCGTGCATTCCGCAAAATCTTTGGTTAAAATAAAATTATTAAAATATGAGCGAATACAAACTAACGGTCGGCTTGGAGGTTCACGCTGAGCTAAAAACGAAGACAAAGATGTTCTGCAATTCGGCGAACGACCCATTCAATGCGGAGCCGAATGTGAATATTTGCCCTGTGTGCATGGCGCACCCGGGGACTTTGCCTGTGATCAACAAGCAGGCTGTGCACCATGTGCTTCGCGTAGGCACGGCGCTTGGGAGCGACCTAGCGGACTTCACCGAGTTTGATCGCAAGAACTATTTTTACCCGGACATTCCAAAAGGCTATCAGATTAGCCAGTACAAGTATCCGCTTGTTTCAAATGGAATTCTAAACGGCATCGCTATTGAGCGTGTGCATTTGGAGGAAGACACCGCAAGCTCATCACACGAGGGTTCTGAAGGAAGTCTCGTGGACTACAACCGCGCAGGTGTGCCCTTGATGGAGCTTGTTACCAAGCCAGTTATTCACACAGCAGAGGAAGCGGGGGCATTTGCTCGTGAGCTACAGCTCCTCCTTCGTGCACTCGGTGTGTCTGACGCAAATATGGAAAAAGGAGAGATGCGTGTGGAGGCGAATATTTCAATATCAAAAACAGATACGCTCGGTACAAAAGTGGAAGTGAAAAATTTAAACTCGTTCCGTTCAGTAGAGCGCGCGATTGCGTATGAGGTTGAGCGAATGACGAAAATTTTGGACGGGGGCCCAGGGGAGATAGTGCAAGAGACACGCGGATGGGACGAGGGCGCGCAGAAAACTTTTTCTCAACGGAAAAAAGAAAGTGCGCATGATTACCGCTATTTCCCAGACCCAGATTTACCAAAATTAAAAATTTCAGAGATTCCAGAGTTTGCTAATGAAGTTTTGAGAGCGACAATGCCAGAGCTCCCGTGGGAGAAGCGCGCGCGCCTTGTGCGTGAGTACGGAGTGAAGCCAGAGAATGCAGAAGTGTTTACTGCAGACCAAACACTCGGTGGTCTTTTTGAAGATGCTGTAAATGCTATCGGTGTGGACCGTCCTTCAATCGCTCTTATTGAAAATTATATTACATCAGACCTCGTAGGTTTAATGAAAGGCTCTGATTCAATTGGGATGGTAACAGGAACAACACTCGCTGATTTGATCACAATGATTAAAGCAGGAGACCTTTCTTCACGTGGAGCAAAAGACACGCTCGCGATTTTGTACGCCGAAGGCGGACATCCACACGAGATTGCAAAAAAGCATAACCTCATTCAGAAGAATGATATTGAAGCGCTCAAGAAAATGGTTGCAGAAATTCTTGAGGACAATCCAACTGTTGTTGCCGACTACAAAACAGGCAAAACAGCGCTCCTTCAATTTTTCATCGGGCAAGGAATGAAGGCTTCAAAAGGAAACGGAAACCCAGGGACACTAAAAACGCTGTTTGAAGAGGCGTTGAAGTAAAGTATAAAAAGGCACTAAATACGTGCCTTTTTAGTTCTGTATGTTAAAATAACAGGATAGTTTATTAGAAAAATAACGAGGAAAACGAGTATATTTTACTTATACCCAGTTAAATGATTTTAAATTTGAATAAATTTAAAATCGCGATTTGAAAAAATCGCATTTAACTGGGTGCGATTTTAATAGTCGTTGCACTCTTTTAAAACAGCATGAAAAAAGTACGAATAGCGATTAACGGGTTTGGGCGCATTGGACGCGCGTTTTATAAGTTGGCGCGCACACGCCCAGAGCTTGAGATTGTGGTTGTGAACGACCTTGGTGACCCCGAGAACATGGCGTATCTGCTGAAATATGACACCACTTACGGTAAGGCGGACTTTGATGTGGAAGTTGTTGGTGGCGATGAGCCAGGATTCATCGTCGGTGGGCAGAAAGTGATCCTTGTGCAAGAAAAAGAACCTACAAATCTTCCATGGGCGAAATACAATATTGATATAGTGTTGGAGTCTACGGGATTTTTCACAAGCTATGAAAAATCAAAAGTGCACTTGGACGCTGGCGCAAAGCGCGTAGTTATTACCGCGCCGGTAAAAGACGAGGCGGTAGAAGGAATTACTGGAGCAACCGTGCTTATGGGTATCAATGATGACAAGCTCAGCACATGTCAGATTTCATCAAACGCTTCTTGTACTACGAATGCAGCATCTCCGCTCATACACATTTTGAATGAAATGATTGGTATTGAAAAAGCGCTTTTGAATACGACGCACGCATATACTGGCACGCAAAAAATTGTGGACGGGCCGGGAGGAAAAGATTTCCGTGGCGGACGTGCAGCTGCACAGAACATGATTCCTGGGTCAACAGGCGCAGCTATTGCAGTGACTGAAGCCGTGCCAAGCCTTACAAATAAATTTGATGGTATCGCAATTCGTGTGCCGGTGATTGCGGGTTCTCTTGCAGACATCACCTTCATCGCAAAGCGAAATACTTCCGCAGAGGAAGTGAATCAAATTCTTCGTGACGCGTCAAAGGATCCTAAGTGGGAAGGAATTTTTAAAGTGAGTGAAGAGCCAATTGTTTCTTCTGATATTGTTGGCACACTCTATGGCGCGATTGCTGACCTTGAACTTACGCGTGTTGTTGACGGGAATCTCGTTAAAGTGATGTCGTGGTATGACAATGAAATGGGATACACGAATACACTTGTGAAGCATGTGGTGAAGGTAGCGCAGTACCTTTAGAAAATTTTAAATTTCAAATTTTTAATTTCTAAATAATGTAACAATGTAATGAATTATGACCTTGAAGAACAAACTGCAAAGTTTGGAGAAAACGTTATTCATTTTGTTAGTACTCTCACTAAAAATGAAGTAAACAAAATACTCATAAATCAAATTGTTAGGTCTGCCACGAGCGTGTGAGCCAATTATATGGAGGCAAACCAAGCAAGTTCAAAAAAAGATTTTAAGAATAAAATTAACATTTGCAGAAAAGAGGCAAATGAGATAAAATATTGGATGAGGATGATTTCGAGTGCGAATAAGGACAAAACTGATGAATGTAAGCCACTTTTGGAGGAAGCTAACGAATTGCTACTAATTTTTTCTAAAATATTCAGTAGTTCGAGCAGGGATTAGCGCATTAATGCATTATTTAAAAATTTGAAATTTATCATTTAACATCATGCGCATTTATATCGGCACCGACCACGCAGGGTTTGAACTCAAGGAAAAACTTGTCGTGTTTTTGCGCGAGCTGGGGCATGATGTGGAGGACATGGGTGCGCATTCTTTTGAAGCACTCGATGACTATCCGGATTTCATTCGACCTGTGGCGGAGGCTGTTGCACACGACCCTCAGTCGCGAGGAATTATTCTTGGTGGCTCTGGTCAGGGTGAAGCAATGTGCGCAAACCGTGTGAAGGGCGCGCGCGCCGCTGTGTACTACGGAGGAGCTGTTGATATAGTAGTGCTTTCTCGTGAACACAATGATGCGAACATTCTTTCTCTTGGTGCACGTTTTGTTGAAACAGAAGAAGCAAAGGAGGTGGTGCGTGTATGGCTTGAAACTCCGTTTTCTGGCGCAGAAAAGCATGCGCGAAGAATCGCCAAATTAGACAAATAGCAAGATAAATAAAATATGGTAGAAATTATTCCCGCGATAATGCCGAAGGACTATGAGCATCTCGATGAGATGATGAGTCTTTTTGTGAATGTAGTACCAATAGTACAGCTCGATATTATGGATGGGAAGTTCGTGCCTCTGCGTACTTGGCCGTATCCAAAAGATGCGCACTTTGACGCAATCGTTGCCGAGGAAGAGGGGATGGCGAGATGGGAGGATATTAATTTTGAAGTGGACTTGATGATAGAGAATCCTGAGCTTGCGGTACCAAAATGGGTTAGCGCAGGAGCGAGCCGTATTGTTGTTCACGTTGAGTCCATGATTGATTTTGAAAAAATCCGCGCGTCAGTTCCTGTTGGATTGATTGAGCTTGGCCTCGCTATAAATACAGTGACGCCCCTTTCATCGATTGAGCCGTACATAGAGAGGATTGATTTTGTACAGTGCATGGGCATAGCGCGTATAGGTTTTCAAGGAGAATCATTTGATGAGCGTGTACTTGAAAATGTGCGCATGCTTCGCGCAAAATATCCAGATTTGCCAATTAGTATTGATGGTTCGGTGAATTTTGATACCGCAAAAAGCTTAGTGGATGCAGGAGCAACACGTCTTGTGTCTGGCTCTGCAATTCTTGAAGCAGATGACTTTACGCAGGCTATAGAGGTGATGAGAAATATGGTACAATAGAAATAAGGTGAAAAATTAGTGAGACAATTATCTCATCAAAATTTCAAATGTTTAATTAACTCCATGACCCACCTCCACGACGACAAAATAAAGCTCCTTGAAGAAAAAGCTCTTGAGATTCGCAAGTCTATTATCGAGTCGCTTGTGGAGGCAAAGAGCGGACACACAGCGGGGCCTCTCGGAATGGCGGATATTTTCACAGCTTTCTATTTTCATATTCTCAAACACGATCCAAAGAACCCCACATGGGAAGACCGCGACCGTGTGGTGCTTTCAAATGGCCACATTTGTCCCGTGCTCTACGCCGTGATGGCACATTCAGGATATTTCCCAGTGGAGGAATTAAAAACTCTTCGCAAATTTGGCGCGCGCTTGCAGGGACATCCACACCGCGAATATTTGCCGATGCTTGAAACAAGCTCGGGCCCTCTTGGGCAAGGGCTCTCGCAAGCAGTTGGGATGGCGCTTGCCGACCATTTGGACAGAGGGCTAAACTCAAATAGGACAGTTTATTGTTTTCTTGGTGACGGTGAGCTCAACGAAGGACAGATTTGGGAAGCGGCAATGCTTGCGGGTCGTGAAAAACTTCACAACCTTGTCGCCATTGTAGACCGCAACAATATTCAAATAGACGGCTTCACGGAAAACGTGATGCCTCTTGAACCGCTTGTGGACAAGTGGAGAGCATTTGGCTGGCACGTGCTTGAGATTGACGGTCACAATATGGAGGCGATAGTAGACGCGGTGGACGAAGCGCGCGCGATTTTTGAAAAGCCGTCAGTAATTATTGCGCATACGATTCCCGGCAAAGGCGTGGAAATGTTTCAGCGTGACTACAAATGGCACGGCAACCCACCAAACAAAGAGCAGGGAGCAAACGCGATGGCAGAGCTCCGCACTCTGGGT
>Ga0100387_10000371_pt1 | contig 37547 bp, 50 predicted proteins | sample CryGeymeta201511_FD_81547 | JGI IMG/M metagenome (GOLD analysis project Ga0100387, IMG submission 81547) | Groundwater microbial communities from Crystal Geyser aquifers in Utah, USA - Crystal Geyser metaG 2015-11 | ecosystem: Environmental > Aquatic > Deep subsurface > Groundwater | place... | reverse complement strand
CTTTTTCGCGAAAGATGAAACCGCCCTTTGATAGACAGAGGGCGGTTTTGTTTTCTCTTCTTGCTTTTTCAATCTATGGCAAGATTTCGGTGGCTATTTTTGGAAAAAGTGTCTGTAGTTTTGTGAGCTCTTCTTCTCCGAATTTTTGGAGGACATAGTCGCGTGGTGGTATACAGACACCCAAAATTTCGGTAGGGCGTCCGATACCGAGACGGATACGAAAGAAGTCTTGAGTGCCAATTTTTTCCATAATATCTGCAACGCCATTGTGACCGGCAGGACGGGAAGAAAGGGTAGTCTTGTATGTCCCAGATGCGATATCGATATCATCGTGAATGATGATGATATCAGCCGGTGTGAGTTTGTAGAATTGTAGGAGTGCTTGTACCGCGGTACCGGAATTATTCATAAATGTCATCGGTTTCACGAGGAGTACCTTCTCACCGTTTCGTGTCCCCGAACTTATTTCTGCAGACATCTTTTTATCCGAAGTGAATGGTTCGAAACCGAATGCTTGCTGTAAAAAATCCACACACAGAAATCCCGCATTGTGGCGAGTGTTTTTATATCCTTTTCCTGGGTTGCCGAGTCCGATGATAATTTTCATAAGGAGAAGAAATATCTTCACGAAAGTATTGATGAGCCTGCCTGTCATGCCTACGGCAGATAAATCGGCAGACAGGTCTAGGGCAGAGACAAAAGATTGCTTTCGATGAGGGTATTTCTTTTAAAAAATTAAAGGTGAAATCGCTATTCCTTACGGATGTTTTCTTGCGGAGGGAGGACTTCGGGGAATGAAACATCCTCAGGGACTTCACTGCTGAGATTGTCGTCAAATGAAAACGTGTCTGCGAGATCATTCCCGATGGTAATTTCGAAATCAGACGTGTCCGATTGAGGGAGAAGAGACGAACCATCTTTTTTCAAAGAAAATTTCTTTATCAGTTCATCGAGGCTGTAGGGTTTTTGTAAACCGGTTCTATCTGCAATCATACTCTTTTCCGGATGGTTTTTCAAAGTGTTGGGATAAATGATCGTTACATCCTCGAATCCCATTTCCTCCATGATGTACGCCTTCATTTTTTGGGCGAGATCGGTATCTTGCGGTAGGGCGAGTAGCGTGAGAGAAGCATTTTCTTTTTTGATATTGTTCTGTCGATCTTTGATTGTGTCGAGATGAAAAATGTTTTCGCTGACATCGCGAATTTCGCTCCAATTGCCGATACGCGGAACGAGTATGAAGGCTGCCACAGAACCGACTTGGATGTGGGAGACACGAAGGAGGCTTTTTTTCTTCCAGGCATCGACAACGATGGAAGTGGCATTTTTCGTATCGAGCTTCTTGATGAGACTGAGAAATTTCTCCATATCATCGAGTGACATATCCGTCTGTACGCTTTCACCGAGCGCCGTGAGTATACTGTTCACGGTGAAAATGTTGAAGAATGTCCCGAGAGAGAATGCTTTGTCCTTGATAGCCTGGATAACCTGTTGCTGACGCTTGGCTCTGCCGAAGTCGCCTTCCGGATCATTGTGCCGTTCGCGGACGTATTTGAGCGCCGTCGCGCCGTCGAGTGTCTGCCATCCTTTTTTTATCTCAAACGTCTCATAACTGTAATTTTTTCCAGGATAGCGTGGGTCGTAGAAATCCCGGATGATATCCACCGAGATACCGTGCAATGCATCGACTACTTTTTCGAAACCATCGAAATCGAGGATGAAAGAATAATGGATCGTCTGACCGGTAATGGTCTCGAGAGATTCGCGGAGAGGTGTGACCCCACCGCCTGTATCGAGCCCGTATTGATAGAGAGAATTTATTTTAATGAAGAGCAACGTCTCAGGAATGGGCGCATAGAGATCACGTGGGAGAGAGAGGAGCGACACTTTTTTGTTCGTTGTATCGATACTCAGAATCATTATCGTATCGGTGAGATTTCTCCCCGGATAATGTTCTCCGGCTCGACCGAGGAGGAGGATATTGATGCGTCCTTCTTTTTCACCGCGGAGAGGAGGCGCATCTGTTTTGATGAGTGAAGAAGCCAGACGTTTCACATCGGAGAAGAAGGAAGGTTTCGCACTATTCTCAAATTGAATGGTGTGTCCGATCGAGAAGCTTTTGTACAGAAAAAAAGTGGTAGCCCCAAGAAAGACGATAAGGAGCAGTATGAAAAATGCGATGAAGAGTTTTCGTCGAACGTGACCTTGTCGAGGTTGTTTCTGTTGCGGAGAAACAAAATGGTGCGGAGGAATTGCTGGCAGAGGATGGGGTAAGACGAAATGCGAAGAATCTCTCACTTGGCGTTCGAAGGAAGTAGGTGTCGTAGTTGGAGAAGATTTATGGAGACTATCCATAGAGAAGTTGTTTTTATGCTTAAGAAAGCGGTTTTTCACCCTTGCCAAAGCGTTAAAAACCTGTTAGAATGTGAATGTTTTTACTTTGAGATGCATTTTGCCGGTACCGGCGAAACAACTTTTTTATGACAGGATATACGGATGATATCTCCAAAAAATCACCAGAAACGGAAGTCGAATATCTCGGTATCGGCGGACTCCTTTTGGAAATGGCCAAGGTTTTTCTTTTGGCTGTAGTTATCATTATACCTGTTCGTGTCTTTTTATTCCAACCGTTCTTTGTTCAAGGATCAAGTATGGAACCGAATTTCGAAGATGGACAGTATCTTGTCGTGAGTGAGTTCGGATACAAACAGACAGATGTTAACCTTACGGACAGCTTTCATTTTGCAGTTGATCCTTTCAAAACTATTGAGCGTCAAGACGTGATTGTTTTTCGTTATCCGAAAAATCCGGAACAGTTCTTCATCAAACGTGTCATCGGTTTGCCGGGAGAATCCGTGGAAGTTCGTCAGGGAAAAGTGATTGTTTACAATACGGCTCATCCGGATGGTTTCGTACTTGATGAAAGCGCCTACATCGGTTTGGATATTCTGACCAAGGATATGCCCAAGATGAGCGTCGGAGATGATGCTTATATCGCGATGGGTGACAACAGAATGTTCAGTTATGACTCGCGTGCCTTTGGTTCGATAAAAAAAGATAAAATCATAGGACGTGTGCTTTTGCGAGCATGGCCGATCAAACAACTTTCACTTTACTAATAATTGTAAGCCTTTAATTGAATAGATATGCCTCAGAAGAAAATTTCTCGAAATCTGATCATTCGAAATGCAAAGAAGAAAGGCATAAAAAAAACGAGCCTAACGAAAACTGGCGCGAAGCACGGAACATCCAAGAAGGCATCGGATGCGAACGTCAACGAAGACAAGCTGTCGCTTCAGGCTCTTCGTGGTATGCGTGATATCCTGCCTGAAGATCAACCCTATTGGGAACGCGTACGCAGAGTACTCACGCATGCATCGCAGGAGTACGGTTTCCAGCGTATCGATACCCCGCTTGTGGAATATGCCAATCTTTTCACTCGTCTCATCGGTACCGGAACAGATATCGTAGAAAAGGAGATGTATACTTTCGTTACCCGTGGCGGTGACAAGGTGGCTCTGCGTCCGGAATTTACAGCGGGTATCGCACGAGCGTATATCCAGCATGGTATGAACATCCTTCCCAAGCCGGTTAAGCTTTTTTCTATTGGCCCTGTTTACCGGTATGATCGTCCGCAAGAAGGACGTTTCCGTGAGTTTTGGCAAGGAAATTTCGAATTATACGGGGAAAGTGATCCGATTTTGGATGCACAGACCATCCAACTCGCATATCGTGTGGTTCAGCAGTTAGGATTGAAAAATATCGAATTCCAAGTGAATAGTATCGGCGTACCGGAGTCACGGCGTGAATATGAGAAAGCCCTCGTACGATATTTGGAAGCGCAGAAAAGCAAACTGTGTCAGAATTGTCGTGAACGATTGACGACCAATCCGATGAGGATTTTGGATTGCAAGGAAGATAAATGCATCCAGCTGACAGCACAGGTTCCGCAATCGATCGATTATCTCGATCAGGAATCGAGGGATCATTTCAAGCGTTTGCTCGAGTATCTCGATGAGCTTGAGTTACCCTATACTATCAATACGCGTTTGGTACGCGGCCTCGATTATTATACGAAGACCGTGTTTGAAATCTGGTCCAATGACAAAGATGGAAAAAAATATTCACTCGGTGGAGGTGGACGTTATGACAGACTCATCCAGATGATGGGAGGGGAAGCTACTCCGGCTATCGGTTTCGGATTGGGACTCGATCGTATCATCCTTGAGATGAAGCATACCCAGGTCAAGCCGTACCAGGAACCGAGAGCGCGGGTATTCCTGGCACAACTCGGCGATATGGCCAAGAAGAAGAGCCTGAAATTATTCTCTGAGTTGGAAAGGAATAGTCTTCTTGTCGCGGAGAGTTTCGGTCGCGGAAGTCTGCGATCACAGATGCGTGTTGCCAACCGGATGGGAGCGGAAGTGACCATCATCATCGGTCAGAAGGAAGCGCTCGATGATACCGCTATCGTCAAAGATATGGTATCCGGCACGCAGGAGACCGTGACGCACGAAAGACTGGCGGACGCTATAAAGAAAATTTTGAAGACGAATCAGGAATTGAAAATAAAGGAAGTGAACATAATTCGCCCAGCAGAAGAGTTCGAGAAGGGTGAATAAAAAATATGGAAGACAATGTTTTTCTGAAAATTATCCGGAAAGAAATTCCCACGAAATTCATCTATGAAGATGATGATATTTTGGCGTTCTATGATATCCATCCGATTGCACCTGTCCACGTCCTCATTATCCCGAAGAAACCTATCGAGAGTATCGCATCAATGGCGGAAGAAGACGCACCACTTATCGGGAAAATGTTTCTGGTGGCGCAGGGAATTGCCAGAGACTTGAATATTTCCGAGAAAGGGTATAAACTGCTCATTCGGGTGGGGAGAGATGGCGGACAGGAGGTTCCTCATCTCCATCTTCACCTTTTGGGAGGGGCTCGATTGGCGGAAGATATTCACCCTGTGTAGTTCCGTCAAGGCGGACCAGCGAGGCCAGATTACACGGGGTAAACTCCGTTTAGTACTTATTTAAAAAATACCTTAATAATACGTTTGTAGTTTCTTGACTTTTTAGCTGATGAAGCTAAGAAGCTAGGAAGTTACAAGCTAGCTAGTGAAAGGAGGTCGTTTCTATGATTCAAGTAAAGAAGAAAGAAAAAGAGACAGCCGAAAGTCTTATTCGGCGTTTTTCACGTCGTGTACAACAAAGCGGAGTGCTTAGGCAAGTACGAAAGATACGTTTTCATCAGCCTGTGCAGAGCCGTGGTAAACGTCGCGACGAAGCTCTCTACAAAGTGAAGATTCGCAAAGAAATCAATCGTCTCAAAAAATTGGGTAAGTTCGATGAAGATGCCCTTCGTGACATCAAGAAAAAGATGTAGATTTTTTCGCAGAAAGAAACCGTCCTGGCATTGTGTCAGGGCGTTTTTTATTTCCTTTCAAAATATCTTTTTTCGGAAATGCCTGCCTGTCGGTAGACAAGTTCGATGGAAAGAAAGGGAATGAAAAAAGATATTTTGAAAGGAAATACAAGAGTATTTGTATTCTCTGTTGAGTTTGCTATTATAGAGAGGCTAATCCGATTGAATACAGGCGTATGACATTGTACGAAACCATCAGTGTGCATTTGAAGGAAGCTATGAAGTCGGGAGATACTGTACGACGCGATACATTGCGTTTATTTCAGAGCACTTTGAAAAATGTGGCAATCGAGAAACGTAAGTCTCCTGAAGAATTTTCCGATAGCGAAGTGGAAGATGTTCTGAAGCGTCTCGTGAAGCAACGCAAGGATAGTGTAGAGCAATTCCGTGCAGGTGCGCGTGAGGATCTCGCCCTGAAAGAAGAGGCTGAACTGAACCTTCTCTCCGCCTATCTTCCTCAGGCGATGGGAGAAGAAGAGCTTCGAGCGCTCATCGTCTCAGCCTTGAAGATAGCAGGGATGACTTCCAAAACACAGATGGGGCAGGCGATGGGTGTCGTGATGAAACAAGTGGCAGGCCGTGCCTCGGGAGATGACGTCCGTAGAATAGTGGAAGATATTCTCTCATAATGTTATGCATATTGTCGTAGAATATACGGAGGAAGAAAAGACTCCTTTTTCAGAAAATTTTTTCCAAACTGTTGCTGTGCGGACACTTGAAGCGTGCCGATCTCCTTTTTTGGAATGGAAAGAAATAAGTCTCAATGTGATTGCCGTGTCAGCGGAGAAGATTCAGGAGCTCAATATGAAATATCGCGGGAATGGGAGTGTTACGGATGTGCTCTCTTTCGGCGAGTATACCGATAAGGATACTCTCAAACAGGCAGAGGAAGATGAGATTTTTCTTGGAGAGATTTTCTTCTGCCCGACATTCATCGAGGATGCGGCGAAGGAAGATGCTGTGACATTTGAACGTGAAATGGTATATATATTTTCGCACGGGGTTCTGCATTTGGTGGGATTCGATCATGAAGAAGAAATGTTTATGATTCAGGAGAATGTGACAGACCTCTACACTAATCGAGTTTAAGCAAGAGGGAGAAAAATTCTTGTGCAAATTCCCACAAAGAGAACGTTTAAAAGAAGTTGAAGGCATATTTTCCAGAATTGAAACTCGATTGGTGTGGAGGCAGGTGCTTTTCCTTTGGAAAAATAGTATACTGAAAAAGATATAATTGTAGTGATTTTTTATGTCTCAATTTTTCCGCAGTTTTTCGTATGCAGTGAAAGGTATCCTCTTCACGATGCGAAATGAAAAGAATTTTCAGGTTGAAGTGTTTGTGGGGATCTTTGTCATCGGTATGATGCTTTTCTTTCCGCTTACTCCGCTGGAACGATCGCTTATCGTCCTCTCGATAGCCTTAGTGCTTACTTTGGAGCTTGCCAATACGGCACTGGAACGAGTGATGGATATTTTGAAACCGCGAGTTCATCCGTATGCACGTATCATAAAAGACGTAATGGCAGGAGCGGTGCTCCTTGCGACATTTGCTACCATTGCAATCGGTATAGTCATTTTCTTACCGTATATCCTGGTATTCTGACTCTCCCTGGGGGGTCATTCTTTGCGTTTGAAAATTTTCGGGGTATAATAATGACAGCAATTTGATCGTGCTTGTTTTACGACGGTTTTGATTTTTTCTTTTATGTCACGAGGTCATTATTTTGTCGGTTTGGATATCGGTTCTGCAGAAATTCGAGCAGTGATTGCTCAGGAAATTTCTTCCGAAGAACCACTGCGTATTATCGGTGTTGGTATCACGCCTTCTTTTGGTATGCGGCGTGGAGTCGTAGCAGATATGGACAGTGTCGCCAAGGCATGCAATAACGCACTGGAACAGGCTGAGCGTATGGCCGGTCACCCTGCAGAGAGCCTTGTCGTGAGTGTCGGTGGGACAGAAATCCTCTGTCAGGATGCTCTCGGTGTGGTCGCGGTAGGACGAGCCGATGGAGAGGTTGTTGAAGATGATATAGCACGTGTGCTTGAAGAAGTGCAGGCACGATTGACAATGCCTCTTAATCGAGAAATCATTCATGTCATTCCCAAGGACTTTCGTCTTGATGATCAGAAGAATATCAAGAACCCAGTCGGTATGCGCGGGGTACGACTTGAGATGAATGCTATTATTATAAGCGGGAGCACATCGCATTTGAAAAGCATTTCTCATAGCCTTGAACAAGCTGGAGCGACTGTGGAAAGTTTTGTCGTAGAACCGCTGGCTTCTGCTGAAGCCGTGCTTTCTGATAAACAAAAAGAGCTCGGTACGGTGCTCATCAATATAGGTGGTAGCACGACATCGCTTGTCGTATTCGAAGATGGGGATTTATTCCATCTGGCTGTTCTGCCGGTCGGGAGCGGACACATCACCAATGATATCGCTATCGGATTACGGACTACGATCGAAGTTGCAGAAGCAGTGAAACTGCAATTCGGAAGTACCCTTCCGGAAGAAATCAGCAAGAAAGATGAGATTGATCTGAGTGTTTTTGATTCACAGGAAGACGTTTTCGTTTCTCGTCGACATGTTGCAGAAATTATCGAAGCACGTTTCGAAGAGATTCTTTCCTTCGTGAATGGAGAATTGAAGAATATCGGTCGTGAAGGACTTTTGCCCGGTGGAGCCGTATTGTCAGGCGGAGGAGCCCTTCTTCCCGGAGCAGTCGAATTGGCGAAAAAATTATTGCGACTACCGGTTCAAATCGGATACCCAAAACCACTCGGTGGCATACTCGATCAAGTAGACACTCCACAGTTTACGACAGCTGTTGGATTGTTGCTTTTGGCGCAAACGAACTCTTCACATAAAAATCCTTTTTCCACCCCGAGTAAAATAATGGGCATTATTCCGGAAAGCGTGTATACTGTAATAAAGAAAATAAAACGTTGGTTGAAACAATTCCTTCCGTAAATAGCTTTGGTGGAGGGAAAAAACACATAAACAATGTATTCTCTCGGAAAAATACTCTTTTCCTGGGGTTTTCTGTTGCCTTGACACGTTTTCTCGCATTATGATAGAGTGATAATTCAAGAAACGTTCTGCCCCGAGTGACAAGATGAGATGAGAGAAAAGAGAAAGTACGGAGTAAATCGATTATTTAACCAACTTTTTTAAAGGGGACACATATGGCAGAGATCAAACCTGATATCGAAACGTTTGCGAAGATTAAAGTTGTTGGTGTCGGAGGTTCCGGAGGTAACGGTATTACACGGATGATTGATGCCAAGATTAAGGGTGTTGAATTTGTTGCTATCAATACGGATGCACAGGCACTGCATAATTCCAAAGCTCAGGAGAAAATCCACATCGGAAAAAATCTGACTAAAGGACTTGGTGCTGGTATGAATCCGGAAATCGGACGTCAGGCTGCCGAAGAAAATCGTGATGAAATCCAAGAAGTATTGAAAGGCGCTGATATGGTGTTCGTCACGTGCGGTTTGGGTGGAGGTACCGGTTCGGGTGCCGCTCCTATCGTTGCGGAAACTGCCAAGGAACTCGGAGCGCTCACCGTCGGCGTCGTGACCAAGCCATTCGCTTTTGAAGGATCACAACGTCGGGCTATTGCTGAAGAGGCTCTTGTTAATTTGAAGGATCGCGTCGATACGCTCATTACCATTCCGAATGATAAATTGCTCTCAATCATCGATCGCAAGACAACGCTCATCAATGCTTTCCGTATCGTCGATGATGTCCTCCGTCAGGGTGTGCAGGGTATTTCCGATCTGATTACGAAACCGGGAATCGTCAACGTCGACTTTGCCGATGTGCGTGCCATTATGGAAGATAGCGGAAGTGCCCTTATGGGTATCGGTATCGCCTCCGGTGATAATCGTGCCGTAGAAGCCGCCAAAGCAGCCATCAATAGTCCTCTTCTCGAGCTTTCTATTGATGGTGCCAAAGGGGTATTGTTTAATATCTCTGGTTCCAATGATTTGACGATGCTTGAAATAAATGAGGCAGCAAGCATCATTACTGAAAATATCGATCCGAATGCCAAGGTTATTTTCGGAGCCGTAACCGATGACCAGATTCGTAAAGGAGAGATTCAGATTACTGTTGTTGCCACCGGTTTCGATGTCGCTCGTGTCAATGAACCATCACTTGGATTGATCACAAATAGGTCTCCTCTTACCGTGACGCCGACTTCTCAACTTCCATCACATCATACGCCTCATACGACAGAAGACCGTTCGGAGAATGAAAAGAAAGATGAGGGTGAGGATGATTTCCATTTTCCGAATCGCAGTATTGAACAGCCAGTGATGATTATCGAAGAGAAAATCCAACCACGTAATCTCGCCCCTCGCAACGAATCGAAGGAGCTTGTCGAGGGAGGAGAAGACCTTGAAATCCCAGCATTTATTCGTCGCAAGATGAAAAAATAGTTTTGAAAAAAGAGTAGCACGCCTCGAAAAGAGGCGTTTTGCTTTTGTAGAAAATAAGGGTGTATACTACAAGTGTGAAATACGGACTGTTTATCTATTATTCTTCCTATGAACTGTCCATTCTGCAGTCATCCAGAAACAAAAGTCATCGATTCACGCGATACGCAGGAAGGGCGTGCCATCCGTCGTCGTCGTGAATGCGAGAAATGTCATGCTCGCTTCAGCACGTATGAGGAAGTGGAGATTTTTCGGCTATCTATCATCAAGAAAGATGGTCGTAAGGAAGAGTATGATCGGAATAAGATTGAAAAAGGATTACGGCGTGCATTTGAAAAACGTCCGGCTGCCGAGGAAAAGATTGAGAGAATTCTGGGAGAAATAGAATATGCGCTCCACGAGAAGCATACGAGTGAGATCCAGAGTCGGGAGATAGGGAGTTTGGTGATGGAAAAACTCAAAGAAGCCGATGATGTCGCTTATATCCGGTTTATCAGCGTGTACAAATCTTTCGGCAGTGCTAAAAGTTTCCGCAGAGTATTGGAGACATTGGAATAAATCATTATGGCGAAGATTTCTGTGAAGGTCATTCCTCGGGCGAAAAAGAATACGGTGGAATGTGTCAAAGAAGGAGAATACCGCGTCCGTTTGACAGCTCCGCCGGTCGATGAAAAAGCCAACCATCTTCTCATCAAATTGTTGGCGAAACATTTCGGTATAGCACCGAGTCATATATGGATCGTTTCCGGCGAGAATAGCCGTCAAAAAATCATTGGGTTGCCCTAACGTATGTCCAAGGATCAGGTTTTTCTTTCGGCGTGTTTGGGATATATCGGAGGAGTTTTTGTGGGCTCTTTTTTCGTTCCTCCGATCTGGTCTCTCATCCTCGGTACAGCGTTTTTCATAGCCCTCTTGATAGCGTTTCCATACAAAAAAACATTCTTTTTTATCATTCCATCGATATTGTTTCTTTCTGGTGTTGTCTTGGTAGCGGAGAGTGTGGATCATTTTCGCGAGGGTACTCTGTATCGTGGGGAAGTCGTCGGTACTTTTCGTGTGGTGAGTGATCCGGAAGAGAAGAGTTTTTTCAAGCAGGTTATCATACAGGCACAGTCCTGTATTAGCGGGTGGTGTCCGCGAGAGAAGATCCTTTGGCAAGCACCGAGGACGACAGATATCGTGATCGGGGCGAACATCGCATTTTCCTGTGATGTGGAGTTGCCGAGAAATTTTGATCCGGAATTCGATTATCGGATGTTCCTTGCGAAAGACAATATCGGATATGTTTGTTCCAAAGCATCGCAGGCGGACGTGTTGTCAGAGGATAATCAGGCGCGTTTTATGAGATTCTTCTTCCTGCCGAAACGGGCGTTTGAAAATGCTGTAAATAAAAGTCTACCGCAACCGGAAGCAGGATTGGCGGCAGGACTGATAATAGGAGGAAGCAATCGTCTTCCGGAGACACTCAAGCAAGGATTCGTCATCGCGGGTCTCTCTCATATCGTGGCTATTTCCGGATACAATATCGCGCTTATTGCGCAAGGGTTTGTTATCATAGGGATCGCCCTTGGTTTGTGGCGACGGCAAGCTCTCTGGTTCGCTGTTATCGGAATCATCCTTTTTATTTTTCTTGTCGGAGCTCCTGCTTCGGCAGTGAGGGCTGGCGTTATGGGTGTCTGTGCATTTATGGCACTCTTTTTTGGGAGAGTATCGCGAGGAATCAATATGCTCTTGTTTGCAGGCGTGGTGATGCTCCTTTTCCAACCGCTCTTATTACGTTATGATATCGGTTTCCAGCTTTCGTTTCTTGCCACGCTCGCTATCATCATTTCTGCACCATATATCGATCAGTTTATTCCTCGAGAATTTTTTGGGAGGAGTTTCCTTGAAATAGCCCTTTTGACGTTTTCCGTAGAACTTTTTGTCGTGCCGATCATCGCCTATCAATTTCATATTTTCTCACCTTTCGCGCTTATTATGAATATTCTTCTCCTTCCGCTTGTGCCGTATGCGATGGGCGTGACATTCATCTCCGTGCTTGGATTTTTTATTCTGCCGGGACTCCATATTTTGCCTGCTAGTATCGCTTATGGCTTGCTTCGAATTATTACGTACGCTGTCGAACGACTGAGTACCGTCCCTTATGCAGTGCAAGGAGTAGCTTTCCATCCGATACTGCTTCTCCTCTGGTATGCTTTTCTCCTTTCTGTTATTCTCTTAATGAGAAAATATTCCACTCACAAATATGTCCAGACAGAAAGTGTATTGTAGTTTCTTGGTACTTGTTCTCTGTACGGTGTGTGTCTTTGTGGCCATCCGGTGGATTGATGCCTATCAAAAAACAACAGAAGTGATATTCCTCAATGTCGGAGAAGGTGATGCAATACTTTTTTCCCAAGGATCGAATCAGATTTTCATCGATGGTGGACGATCTGGCAAGGATCTTCTGGCGCGTTTGGGAAGACACCTGCCGTTTTGGGATCGAACGATAGAAATCGTGATCGCGACACATCCTGATGCCGACCATATCGGCGGTTTCGCGTCTTTGCTTTCAGCATATCGGGTGGAAAAATTCCTCTACACCGGAGCGGAGAGCAAGACAGAAGCCTTCGTACTTCTGAAGAGAGCTCTGGTGGAAAATCAAACGGATATTTTGAAGATATCTCGAGGAACCAAAGTGGAGTTGCCCGGCGAGGGGGACATCTTCATCGAATATCCGCTTTCGATACTCCCTGAAGAGGCAGCAGAAACCAATACAGGCAGTATTGTCGCGCGCTTCACTTATGGAACGACACAGATGCTTTTTACTGGAGATCTACCGAGTGAAGAGAAGATGCTTCCGGATATACGCCCCGTTGATATTCTCAAAGTCGCTCACCATGGTTCTCGTTATTCCACAAGTACTGATTTTTTGGAGAGGCTTATGCCACAAGAAGCAGTGATCTCTGTCGGGAAAAATAGCTATGGACATCCCAGTCCGGATGTCCTGAAACGTCTCGAGGAAAAGAATGTGAAGATTCGCCGAACGGATACAGACGGAGATACCCGTTATCTTTGCACGGAAATATTGGCGAAATGCGTTTTTGCACGATAGTACGGCAGAAAAAGAAAGTTCCTTTGTTCGTTACGTTAGGTGTGTAGAAGTGTATGAGTTGCTAGTTTTGTTTTTTTGTGTCATACTCGTTCGTAATAGCGTAATTGTCTAGGAAAGAAATACTATGCTAACACATCAGAAGAAGGAACGCACACTCATCATCCTCAAACCGGATGCTATCCAGCGCACTTTGATGGGGGAAATCATCCGTCGTATTGAACGTACCGGACTGAAATTCACAGCGATGAAGTTTGTTGTCGCGAGCGAAGATCAGTGTTGGAAACACTACAGTAAAGACGATGAGTGGTATCAGAAAAAAGGAGAACGGATGGTTAATGATCGTAAGGAACACAATCTCCCGATAGAGAAAGAGCCGGCAGAGTATGGCAAAGATATCATTCGGACGATTGTCGATTATCTGACCTGCGGGCCAAGTCTTATAGCTATCGTAGAAGGGCATGCTGCCACGATGATCGTGAAGAAACTTGTGGGGGGTACGGAGCCGACATCTTCCGATATCGGAACGATTCGAGGGGATCTCACTGTCGATTCATATAGTCTTTCTGCTTTGGATAATCGTGCCGTGCGTAATCTCGTGCACTGTTCGGAAGATAGAGCGGAAGCAGAGAGGGAAATTCCGATCTGGTTTCAGGAAAACGAAATCATTAGTTACCGTCTCGTTCAGGAACAGATTTTGTACGATGTAAACCTCGATGGTATTTTGGAATAGACTTTCATATCAGATAGGCAGTCTCTCAAAAAAGACTGCCTTTTTTTGAGGTATAATGAGTATCTGAAATAGGAACCGGGATGTAGCCTGCCTACGGCAGATAAATATATCGGAGTATAGTATAGTGGTAGTACGCAAGGCTGGGGGTCTTGTAGTTTGGGTTCGATTCCCAATACTCCGACAATAAAAAAACCTCCGTGATAGAGGTTTTTTTGATAAGAAAATTTTTTCTTAATTGGTAACTTTGGCAAGAGTACGCAGAGCACGGGTAGAAACACGCAGTTTCACACCACCGATGCGTTTGGTCTGCAGGTTGATTTTAAATTTTCGACGAGTGACGATATTGGAATGGCTACGGGTGTTGCCTGATGCTGTTCCTCGTCCGGTGAGTTGGCACATTCGACTCATAATGGTACTCTAGGGATATTACTTAAAGTAATGTATCATATACTTACCTTTCTGGCAAGGCATCACATTTTCTCTTCAAAAAAATATGGTCAATGAAATAGTCCTCATAGGGTTTTATCTTTTAACGCTTGTGTATTCCGTAATCATTCACGAAGTGTCACATGGCGTGGTAGCTTTGTGGCTCGGGGATATGACGGCGAAATACGCCGATCGTCTGAACCTGAATCCTCTCAAACACATTGATCCGTTCGGTTCGGTTATTTTGCCGGTGCTTTTATTCGTCAGTACGGGATTCGCTTTCGGGTGGGCAAAACCGGTTCCCTATAATCCTTACAATTTGCGTAATCAGAAATGGGGGCCGACACTGGTCGCCTTGGCTGGTCCGGGAATCAATCTTCTTCTAGCGACCATCGCAGCACTTATTGCTAAGATATTACCGATGACGTATCTTGCCAAGATAGATATTATGGATCGCTTTGTCGGAGTCATCAGCGGTGGTGGGAATTTTCTCGACCGTTTCGCGCTTTTGGCAGAAGCACTTTCAGGTTCGTTTGCCAATGTATTCTTTGGACTGTTGCTTCTCGTGATTTTTTGGAATGTCGTTTTGGCTTGTTTCAACCTGCTTCCAGTGCCACCGCTCGATGGTTCCAAATTGCTCTACGCTCTCGTACCGCTACGTGAACGGACAGTATTCTTTTTGGAACAATATGGCTTATTCGTACTTATATTTGTTATTTTCTTTTTTTCCACGTACATCAGTATTTTCATCAACTTCGTATTGAGCTTGTTTCTGCGGTTTTCTTTGTAAATGGAAAAATGTGTTTGTCGAAATAGAGCGGGGGTTGACAGGATTAAACCTATTCGGTAATATAGATTGTACGGAAAAGCAAAGGCTTTTTCTATTTTATTACAATATAGATTTCATCTTTTTTCTCAATTCAATATTCTAAATTCAATTTTTGTGGCAACGATCAACCAGCTTATCAAACATCCTCGTACAACGGCTTCCAAGAAGTCGAAGTCTCCTGCGATGACCTATTCCATCAACAGCGTCAAGAACCGCAATACACTTCATGACAGTCCGTTCAAGCGAGGTGTCTGTATCAAGGTGTCTACGACCACTCCGAAGAAACCGAACTCAGCTTTGCGAAAAATTGCCCGTGTACGCTTGACGAACGGTATGGAAGTGACTGCTTATATCCCAGGTATAGGTCATAACCTTCAGGAACACTCTATCGTTATGATCCGTGGCGGTCGCGTGAAAGATTTGCCAGGCGTGCGGTATCATATCGTCCGTGGTATTTTCGATGCTTCGGGTGTTGATCGCGAACAGAGCCGATCGAAGTACGGCAAAAAGAAAGACAAGAAGAAAGATTAATGAGGCGAATTCTTTAGAAGAGATGAGTAATTAGAATTGAGAAATTTTTACGATATGCCACGAAGAAAACGACAATTTACACGCGAATGGAAACCGGATACCTTCTATAGTAATCCGTTGGTGGGTCATTTTGTGGGAATGATTATGTGGAATGGCAAGAAAAGCGTGGCTGAGAAAATTATCTATGATTCTTTTGACATCATTCACGAACGTACCAAGAAAGGCGGACTGAATACTTTTGAGCAGGCTATCAAGAATGTCTCTCCGCTCCTGCAACTTAAATCTCGTCGTGTCGGTGGTGCTAATTATCAGGTGCCAGTGCCTGTTTCTGGTGAACGTCGCCAGGTACTCGCTATGCGCTGGATTCGTGATGCTTGTCGCAAGCGTAAGGGCAAGGGGATGGCAGAAAAGCTGGCCGATGAACTCCTCGATGCTTCGAACAAACTCGGTTCTGCAATGAAGAAACGTGAAGAAACGCACCGTATGGCCGAGGCGAATAAGGCTTTTGCACATTTTGCCTAGCAGGTGGTGTATGATTTAGGATTTATGATTTAAGAATAAAAGATCGCTTGGCGATTTTTATCTTTCTCAGAATCTTTGGTTTTCGTCAAAAATAAATGGTTTTATGGCGCATACGACGGCTGAAGAAATGAAAAGTGCTTTATAAGAAACAAAGGAAAGAGTGCTGGCAGGGAGACGGTACTTTCATTACAAGCATCCGGAGTTGTGCTATACGGTTGTCGATTTGGTGGTTATTGAAGAAACGGATGGTGTATGGGTGCTGTATCGGGTTGACAACGAATCGCTGAAAGGGATTGTTTTTCTCAGGCTGATCGAGAGTTTTTTTAATGAGGTAGTGATTACAGGAAAAAAAATGAAGCGGTTCTCGTTAGCAGAAATTTGAAGGTGTTATTCATAAATCTAAAATTTAAAATCATAATTCTTATTTTATAATATGTCTCGCAAAACCCCCATCGATCATTATCGCAATATAGGAATCATCGCGCACATCGACGCTGGTAAGACCACCACGACGGAGCGTATTTTGTTTTATACCGGTATCACTCACAAGATCGGTGAAGTGCACGAGGGGGCGGCCACTATGGACTGGATGGAACAAGAGCAAGAACGCGGTATTACCATCACGTCTGCCGCTACTACTTGTTTTTGGAAGGGACACCACATTAATATCATCGACACGCCTGGCCACGTGGACTTTACGGTGGAAGTAGAACGATCACTTCGCGTTCTCGACGGTGGTGTGGTGGTATTCGATGGTAAAGAAGGTGTCGAACCGCAATCCGAAACCGTGTGGCGTCAAGCGGAGAAGTACAATGTGCCTCGGATGTGTTTTATCAACAAGATTGACAAAGAAGGAGCTGTCTTCGAAGAAGCGTTCGACTCCATCGTGAATCGCCTCACGCCTCACGCTGTCGCTATTCAATATCCGATGGGACTCCGCGGTGATTTCTATGGTTTGATTGATTTGATGACGATGAAATTATTCACCTTCGATGGGGAAATGGGAGAGAAGGTGATTGAAGGAGAAATCCCGGCTGAATTTATCGACAAGGCAAAAGAGTGGCGTGAAAAAATGGTAGAAAAAATTTCTGAAACGGATGATACTTTGACGGAAAAATATCTCAATGGCGAAGAAATATCAGTTCCAGAATTGAAGGTAGCTCTTCGCAAAGCGACAATCAGTGTGAAATTGCACCCGGTGCTTATTGGAACAGCTCTCCGCAACAAGGGGGTTCAATTGATGCTCGATGCGGTTGTGGATTATCTGCCATCACCGATTGATATTCCTCCAGTCGTTTGTATCGATATAAAAACTGAGAAGGAAGTGATTCGTGAGACGAGAGATGATGAGAAATTCTCGGCACTGGCTTTCAAAATAGCGACTGATCCATTCGTCGGACAGTTGACATTTTTCCGTGTGTATTCTGGTACGGTGAAAGCCGGATCGTATGTACTTAATTCCAGTAAGAATGAGAAAGAACGTATCGGTCGTATCCTCCGTATGCACGCCAATCACCGCGAAGAAATCGAAGAGCTGACAGCAGGAGACATTGGCGCTCTCGTCGGTATGAAAGTGACGACTACAGGGAACACGCTTTGCGATCCTGAATTCCCAGTTATTCTTGAATCGATTACATTTCCGGAGCCGGTTATTGATATTTCTATCGAACCGAAAACGAAAGCCGACCAAGAGAAAATGGGTATGGCACTAAAGAAACTTCTCGAAGAAGATCCGACATTCCGCGTACATACCGATGAAGAAACTGGTCAGACGATTATGTCTGGTATGGGAGAACTCCACCTCGATATTCTCGTCGATCGGATGAAGCGCGAATTCAAAGTCGAAGTCAATGTCGGTCGTCCTCAGGTAGCGTATCGCGAAACGATTCGTGATAAGGCGGAATCAGAAGGGAAGTTTATTCGTCAATCAGGTGGTCGTGGACAGTACGGTCATTGTTGGCTTCGTGTCGAACCACAGGAAGAACCGGGGATGGGCTATGAATTCTTGAACGAAGTCAAAGGCGGAGCTATTCCACAGGAATTCATCAAACCGATCGATAAAGGTGTCCAGGAAGCGATGCTGACCGGAGTGCTCGCAGGGTATCCGATGGTGGACATCAAGGCCACGGTGTATGATGGATCCTATCATGATGTCGATTCATCTGAAGCAGCTTTCCGTATTGCCGGTTCGATGGCGTTCAAAGACGCATGTCGCAAGGCTCGTCCAGTGCTTCTTGAACCGATTATGAAAGTGGTGGTTATCACTCCGGAACAGTTTATGGGTGATATCGTCGGTGATATTTCTTCCAAGCGTGGTGTCATCAAAGAAATGAATGCTCGTGGTGAAGGCAATTCCGCGGTGAAAGAAATTCACGCTGAAGTACCATTGTCCTCGATGTTCGGTTATGCGACCCAGATGCGTTCGATGTCTCAGGGACGTGCCAACTATTCGATGGAATTCGGTCACTACGCGGAAGTTCCGACGAATGTGGCGACTGAAATCATCGGCTCGCGTACTCCAGCAGGGGAAGCGAAATAAGGTTGTTACGAATTTTAAAAACCAGCCAAGAGGGTTGGTTTTTGTTTGTTTCATAGAGGGGATGAAGGATCTGTTTATGAAAAAGCTCATATAATTCATATGTAAAAGAGTTCTATGAAATATACTGGAGGATGTCATTGTGGGGGAGTGAAGTATGAAGTTGAAGCTGATCTCTCTCATACGATGACGTGCAATTGCACACATTGTCAGAAAAAAGGATTTATTTTCGCATTTGTTCCAGCGGAACAATTCACGCTTCTTTCTGGTGAGGATCTGCTCACGGAATATCGATTTAATAAAAAAGCCATCGCGCATCTTTTCTGTAAAGTCTGTGGAGTCCAATCTTTCGGCCGTGGGGCTGGCAAGGACGGCAAGCCGACAGTAATGATCAACGTTCGTTGCCTCGACAATCTCGACCCTTCCTCCTTCCATTCGTCAGAATTTGATGGAGGGAATATGTAGCGGTATCTTTGTGTTGGGGACTGGAGAAATGAGTGGTAACAAACCGTATGTTTAAGTGATAAGATGGACTTTCTAAAGAGATATTTTGTTGATAATCTATGAAGACTTGACAGATATCAGGCAAGTTGTTATTATGCTCAATGATGCTTTTACCCAAGCTTTTTTCATTTGTATTTGGAAAAAATTTGGCGAAAAAGAAACATTTGAGTAATACATATAATTCGTAATTATTAGGAGGACGCAAAGCTTTACGAAAGTGAAGATGATGCTTACTCATACGATAAGGCTATGGCAGAGCAATTTGATCGCAGTAAACCACACGTAAACGTCGGTACCATCGGTCACGTCGATCATGGGAAAACAACCTTGACCGCAGCCATTCTGCACGTCCAGCATTTTTTGGGTATGGCAACAGAAAAAGGTATTGACGAAATTGACAAAGCTCCAGAAGAACGTGAGCGTGGTATCACTATCGCAACTGCTCATTGTGAATATTCGACAGAAGCTCGTCACTACGCGCACGTCGACTGTCCCGGTCATGCTGACTATATAAAGAATATGATCACTGGTGCTGCTCAGATGGATGGCGCTATCCTTGTTGTGTCTGCGACTGATGGTCCTATGCCACAGACCCGTGAACACATCCTTTTGGCTCGCCAGGTGGGTGTCCCTGCTATCATTGTGTTCTTGAACAAGGTAGATATGGTAGATGATCCGGAATTGATTGAACTCGTCGAAGCTGAAATCCGCGAACTCCTTTCCAAATATGAATTCGATGGTGATAAGGCATCCATTATTCGTGGCAGTGCTCTCAAGGCTTTGAATGTGAAGTCAGCTGAAGACCCAGATGCGAAATGTATCTTGGACCTTATGAAGGCCATCGATGAGAATATTCCACAACCAGTACGTGATTTGGACAAACCATTTCTCCTTCCGATCGAAGATATCTTCTCGATTGAAGGTCGTGGTACGGTTGTCACCGGACGTATCGAGCGCGGAGTCATCAATATCAACGAAGAAGTGGAAATCATCGGTCTCACTGAGACCAAGAAGACCGTTGTGACTGGTATCGAAATGTTCAACAAATCACTCAATCGCGGTGAATGCGGAGACAATGCCGGTATTCTGATTCGTGGTATCAAGAAAGAAGATGTCCAGCGCGGACAAGTTTTGGCCAAGCCTGGTTCCATTACTCCTCACACTGAATTCGATGGTGAGGTGTATGTTCTCTCCAAAGAAGAAGGCGGACGACACACTCCATTTTTCAAAGGATATAAACCTCAATTTTATATCCGCACTACTGATGTGACCGGTGAAGTGGAATTGCCAGAAGGAACTGAAATGGTTATGCCTGGTGATACGGTGAAACTCAAAATCAAACTTTTGGCACCTGTTGCCATGGAAGAGGGTATGCGTTTCGCTATTCGTGAAGGTGGCCGCACGGTTGGTGCCGGCGTCGTAACAAAGATCTTGAAATAGTTCCCGTCGTTTATGGACAGGCCTTCAGGGAATCGAGCGGAGAGTAATTGGAAATCGGTTGCTCCCGCGACCATTCTCTCAAGAAGAGGATAGTCAAGTACTCACTTAAAATGACGCAATGAAAAAGACAGAAACAACGCAGAATCTGCGTGTGAGAATAAAAATCAAGGCTTATGATCACAAGGTGATCGATCAGTCTGCTCGGAAGATCGTCGAGACAGCCGAACGTACAGGAGCCGTTATCACTGGTCCGGTACCGCTCCCGACAGAAATCCACAAGGTGATGGTTAATCGTTCGACTTTCGTCCATAAGAACTCACGTGATCAGTACGAGATGCGTGTGCACAAAAGACTCATCGATATTACGAATCCGACTGCCAAGACTATCGAGAATCTGACCAATCTGGATTTGCCAGCTGGAGTAGATGTGGAGATCAAGATGTAGTAAAAATAGATATTCGTTCAAGTCTGCCTTCATTTGATAGCTATCGAGTGAGGAGTGTAGATACTAAGCGACCGAAAGTTTCACTGTGAAACTGGCTCGCTTATGCAATCCAGTTTTTTGTTTTAACAGGTTATCTCTACAGCAATGAAATTTCTTCTTGGAAAAAAATTGGGAATGACGACTCTCTTCGATGAAACGAAGGGTGCTTTGAATGTGACGATGATTTCCTGTCAGGAAAATATAGTGAAACTCAATCGTACGCTCGAAAAAGACGGGTATCTGGCCGTACAGCTTGAGATCGATAAAACCGGCAAGAAAACGGTCCGTAAGGAATTCCGTATCGATAAATCTATCACCATCCCAGGAGATCGTGCCGGACTCATGAGTGAATTGGAGAAATACCCGCTCGATGGAAAGGTGAATGTCTCCCTCTTCGAAGTAGGTGAACTCGTAAACATCGCCGGTGTCACGAAAGGCAAAGGATTCCAAGGGACAGTGAAACGATATGGATTCGCCGGAGGCCGTAAGACTCATGGAGGTAAGCACGATTTGCGCAAGCCGGGATCGATCGGTGCGACATTTCCGGAACACGTTGTCAAAGGTCGTCGTATGGCCGGGCGTATGGGTGGCGAAAATATGACCGCTCTCAATCTCACTGTCGTATATGTGAGTCAAGAAGAAGGACTGATCGGCGTACGAGGCGCAGTGCCGGGAGTGAATGGACGGGTTGTCAAGATAATGAGCGTGAAATAGAGAGTATGGCAAAGATCACTGTGAAAAATATAGCTGGCAAAGATGTGAAGGAAATCGAACTGAAAGATTTCGTTTTCAATGTGCCTTCGAATGACACATTGCTTCACCAGATATATGTTGCACAGACGGGCAACTTCCGAAAAGCCATCGCTCACACGAAAGATCGCAGTGAACGAAGCGGTTCCGGCATCAAGCCATGGCGTCAGAAAGGTACCGGACGCGCCCGTGCCGGTTCTGCTCAGAGTCCTTTGTGGCGCAAAGGTGGTGTGACTTTTGGTCCGACTAAGGATCGTAATTTTACGAAAGATACGAATCAGAAGATGCGTCAGAAAGCGGTGATGATTGCTCTTTCTGAGAAATTGCGTTCCGGACAGATCATTGTCATCGATGAATTGAAGTATCCTGAAAAAAAGACGAAACTTTTCGCTGAGACCATACAAGCCCTCGGTATCACAGGGAAAAGCATTGTCTTCTCACTGACTGGTGATGAACGTGCCTGTATTGTGATGAGCCGGAATATTCCGAAAGTGGAGAATACGCCGACTGAGATCTTGAACGTGATGCATCTCTTGAATCGTCAGTATCTGATCATAACGGAAGCGGGTGTCAGAAATCTTGAGGGACGTTTTGCAGCCTGGGACAAACAAGAGACGAAATAATATAACCGTATGTCATTATTCAAAGGTACAACTGAAGAGAAAAAAGAAAAGACTGTAAAAACGGTTTCTTCAAAAGTGTCTGCTCCCAAGAAAGTGCTCACAGTGAAGGAGAGTCCTCTGGCAACCAGAGTTTTGTCTCGTCCTCGCGTGACGGAAAAAGCCTATGCTTTGAATGCACTTAATCAATATGTTTTTGTAGTAGCGAAGACAGCTACTAAGAAATCAGTGAAACGAGCGGTAGAGGAAGCCTACGCGGTAGCGGTGGAGAAGGTACGCATCATCCGGTTACCTGCCAAGAAACGTGTTTTCGGAAAAAATACCGGTTCCAAGAGCGCTATCAAGAAGGTCATTATCAGTGTCGCGAAAGGACAGACCATAGAACTCTTTAAAGGCGGAATGTAATCTCACTTCGGTAGAAAATCATTATGGCAATCAAAATCTACAAAAAGAATAATGCTGGACGACGCAATATGTCAGTGGTCAAACTGGAAGGTGTGACTGACAGAGCTCCGGAGAAATCCCTTCTTGCGCCTCTTCCGAAAAAAGCCGGCCGTTCAGGCGGGAAGATTTCTGTTCGTCATCAGGGTGGTGGAGTCAAGAGACGCTATCGTATCATTGATTTCCGTCAGGATAAGCTAGGTGTCCCAGGACGCATTGCTAGCATTGAAAAAGATCCGAATCGCTCATCTCTTATCGCATTGGTGCATTATGCTGATGGGGAAAAACGCTATGTGTTGGCAACGGACGCTATGCGACAGGGTCAGGAAATCATCTCCGTAGAAGAAGCTCCAATTGTCAATGGTAACCGACTTCCCCTTAAAAATATTCCTGTAGGTACGACCATTTGCAATATTGAAATGAAAGTCGGTAAAGGTGGACAAATTGTAAGAAGCGCTGGTACGCAAGCGACGCTTATGGCTCTCGATGGTGCGATGGCACAGATAAAATTGAGTTCAGGGGAGATTCGCTTGATGAGTAAGGAATGTTATGCTACGCTCGGACAAGTGAGTAATTTCGAACACAGTGCTGAAACGATTGGAAAAGCCGGTCGTGCCCGTCATATGAATCATCGTCCATCGGTTCGTGGTAGCGTGATGAATCCGGTGGATCATCCGCATGGCGGAGGCGAAGGACGACAACCGATTGGAATGCATCCGAAAACCCCTTGGGGTAAGCCGGCACTCGGCAAGGAGACTCGGAAGAAGAATGTTACGAATAAATATATCGTCAAACGTCGTCAGAAGAAGTAGTATCATAATAAAGCGAAATGTATGTCACGAAGTCTCAAAAAAGGTCCATATGTCGATCCTCGCGTGCTGAAGAAGCTCGAAGGAAAGAAACTCGGTGACCGCACCATCATCAAAACATGGTCGCGCGCCTGTACGATTTCCCCGGAGATGACCGGTTTCACTTTTGGGGTGCACAATGGAAAAGATTTCATTTCTGTCCTAGTGACAGAAGAAATGGTAGGCCACAAACTGGGAGAATTTTCTCCAACACGCAAGTTCACCCGTCATGGAGGGAAGATGCAGAAAGATTTGGAAATAGCCGCGAAACAACGAGACCTCGATGCTGCCAAAGCTGCCAAAGCCACCGCTCCAGCCGCTACTGTTAAAAAGTAGATACATCTATGAAAGTACACGCAACACTCACAAATCTTCGTATCGCTCCGCGTAAAGTGCGTCTCGTGACCCATTCTATTGTCGGTGTGGATGCGCGCGAATCCCTTCTCCAGCTTCAAAAGCAGGTGAAGAAATCTTCTCAACCGATCTACGATCTTTTGAAGAGTGCGATAGCAAACGCGACAAACAATAACGGACTTGATCTGGCCAACTTGTATGTATTTGAAATTCGCGTTGGTGATGGTTTGCGATTGAAGCGTTGGTTACCACGTGCTTTCGGTAGAGCGACGCCACTTCTGCATCGCGGTTCCAATGTAACGATTATTCTGGAAGAAAAAATAGAAGGAAAGAATCGTATGGCGAAGAAAGCGACAGAAGAGACTGTTACCGTCAAAGAAGCGGGGATCACTGAATCGCAAGACGAGAAGAAAGTCGCTCAAATCGTGAAACATACAGAAAAGATCGAATCGTTAAAAACCAGGACTACCAACAAGACAGCCAGTGGGAAAGTGATCAAAAAAGTGTTTCAGAGAAAATCGATTTAAATAAGAAAGCAACAAATAGTTATGGGCAATAAAGTCAATCCAACCGGTATCCGTCTCGGCATTACGACCAACTGGCAATCACGTTGGTTCGGGAGCAAGAAGATGTATAGTGCGCAGCTGCGTAAGGATATAGAAATCCGTACGTTTATTATGAGCAAATGGAAAGCTGCTGCCATCGCTTCAGTAGAGGTTGATCGTTCTGCCAATGTCGTCAAACTGTTCATTTACACCGCCCGCCCAGGCGTTCTCATCGGACGCGGTGGAACCGGTATCGAAGACTTAACGCGCGCTATCAAAAAACAATTTTTTGCAGGAAAAAAGATAGATCTCAAGGTGGAAGTACTTGAAGTGAAGAGTCCGGAGATGAATGCGATGCTGGTCGGTCAACAGGTGGCAGAACAGCTTGAGAAGCGTCTGCCGTTCCGTCGAATTCTCAAAACGATGCTCGATCAAGTGGAAGGAAACAAAACGGTGCAGGGTGTGAAGATAGAGATTTGTGGTCGGTTGGGAGGTGCTGAAATGTCTCGTCGCGAATGGTTATCGCGTGGCAAGATTCCTCTCCATACGCTCCGTGCCGATATTGATTTTGCCCGTGCTGAAGCACATACTACCTATGGCGTGATCGGAATCAAGACGTGGATTTATAAAGGTGAAAAGTTCGAAAAGGTGGAAGGAGAAACAGAATAACGAAAGTATCCTATGTTAATGCCAAGAAAAGTAAAACATCGTAAAATCCACCGTGGAGGTTGGTCTGGAAGTCCGGCGACCCGTGGGGATAAAGTGAGCTTCGGAGGCTATGGCTTGAAAGCCGTAGAGGAAGGACTCGTTTCAGCTCGTCAGATCGAAGCTGCCAGACGGGCTATGACTCGCTCGATCCAGCGTGGTGGCAAGGTATGGATCCGCATATTTCCAGACAAGCCGATGACCAAGAAGGGCGAACAGACCCCAATGGGTAAAGGGAAAGGAAGCGTTGATCATTTTGTTGCCAAAATACGCGCCGGAAAAGTTCTTTTTGAACTTGACGGCATTCCGAAGAAAGAGGCAGAAGAAGCGATGCGCCTGGCATCCCATAAGCTGGCTATCAAGACAAAATTCGTTGAGCGACAATAAAACGGTTTATAATGTGAGAAAGTTGGAAGTATGAAAGCAAAAGAATGGCGAGAAAAATCAGAGGGTGAGCGAGAGAAGGTGATTCTCGAGCTGGCAGGCAAGGCTCGCAAGCTTCGTTTCGATTTGGCGACTCGTGAGACGAAGATACACAGCGAATACGGGAAGATAAAGAAGGACATCGCTCGTCTTATGACACTGAAACAGGAATCATTGCTTTCAATTAATGGAGATTAAGTATATGGCACAAGTAATACCGACAATCAAACAAGCGAAGAATACTCCCAAGTGGAGCGGTGTTGTGGTGAGCAATAAAATGGATAAGACGATCGTGGTGGCCGTCGATACGCTCAAAACTCACCCGAAGTACCTGAAGCAATACCGTTCGACCAAAAGATACAAGGTTCATGTGGAAGAGAATAAGTATACCATCGGAGAGAAAGTAGAATTCGAGGAATGTCGTCCTATCAGTCGCGGTACGCACCATAAGATTGTCGCCCTGTAATCAAGATTATATGATACAAGCAGAATCAAAATTGATAGTCGCCGATAACAGCGGTGCGAAGATGATCAAGTGTTTCAAGGTGCTTGGTGGAACGAGACGGCGCTATGCTGGCTTGGGTGATATCATTGTGGCCTCTGTCAAGTCTGCTGAACCACGCGGTATCGTGAAAAAAGGTGAAATAGTGAAAGCAGTCATCGTTCGCCAGGTCAGATCACACCGCCGTAAGGATAATTCCTACATCCGTTTTGATGAAAATGCCGCTGTCATTCTTGATGCCAACAATATTGATCCGAAAGGGACGCGTATCTTTGGACCGGTTGCTCGCGAACTCCGCGAGAAAGGATTTTCCAAGATTGTTTCTCTCGCTCCGGAAGTTTTATAAATATACCTATGAAGATAAGAAAAGGCGATCAAGTTGAAATCACGGCAGGAAAAGATTCCGGTAAACGCGGAGAGGTTCTGTATGTTTTTCCAAAGTTGGAAAAGATAGTCGTTAAGGGTGCGAACATCGTGAAGCGTCATATCAAAGCGAAACGTGATGGAGAAAAAGGCCAACGCGTCGAAAAAGAAGCTCCGTTTCATATCTCCAATGTGATGCTTGTCTGTCCTCATACCGGAAAATTGACACGTATCGGATACGCAATCGAGGGTGGAGAAAAAGTGAGAATAAGCAAGAAGTCCGGTAAAGCCATTTAATTCAAGTCAGTATAGATCAGAAGATCTCGTATGAAAATGTTACCAAAGAAGCAACTATATAATGAAAAGGTGGTTCCTGCCTTGAAGAAAGAACTTGGAATTGAAAACCCGATGGCTGTTCCTCGTGTCGGAAAAATCGTTGTGAATATCGGTACGGGCAAGATTTTGAAAGATGCGAAACGAGTAGAAGATGCCATCATTTCTTTGGGGGTGATTACCGGGCAAAAGGTCGTAGCGACGAGAGCTCGCAAGGCCATCGCTGGTTTCAAGACCCGTGAAGGATTGGAAGTGGGTGCTCGCGTGACGCTTCACGGAAAACGTATGTGGGATTTTCTGGATCGTTTGGTGAATGTTGCCCTCCCTCGTGTACGTGATTTCCAAGGTATTCCGAGAAGCGCTATCGATCAGAGCGGGAATTGCAATATCGGCATCAAAGAACATCTTGTTTTTCCAGAAATCGTTGCAGAAAAAGTGCAGAATATATTCAGTTTTCAGATAAATATCGTTACGACAGCGAAGAATAGACAAGAAGGGGAGGTATTGTTTCGTCTCCTCGGATTGCCACTCGAACAAGTTGAAGTAACACGAGAGAAATAATACATCGAAATTTATATGGCAAAAACATCCACACAAGCAAGAGCACTCAAAACCCCGAAGTTTTCAACCCGTATTGTGAATCGGTGTTGGAAATGTGGTCGTAAGCGTGGGTATTTGCGAAAATATGATGTATGTCGTATTTGTTTCCGTGAACTTGCCAATAGTGGCCAGATTCCTGGAGTAAAAAAATCATCTTGGTAAATTTAAGCTAGACACTATGTTAGATCCAATCGCAGACATGTTAACAAGAATTCGAAACGCGCAGGTTGCTGGCCATGTGAAGGTTTCTATGCATGCTTCGAAACTCAAGTTTGTTCTTGCTTCTATTCTTGAACATGAGGGATTCGTAGACCGTGTTGAGAAGCAAACAGATGGAGACGCGCATGAGAATTTGTGTATCTGGCTTAAATATACCCAGGTTTCTCCCACGAAAAGAGTTCCAGCCATTCAGGAATTGACATGTGTCAGCAGACAAGGATGCCGTATCTATGTAAAGAAGAGTGAGATAAAGAAAGTGAAGAATGGATATGGTATCGCGATTGTTTCCACCTCTCAAGGAGTGATGACGGGAACAGAAGCTTTCAGGCGTGGTTTGGGTGGCGAATATATCTGTCGAGTGTGGTAATCTGAATAGCTTCACTAGCTTCTTAGCTTCACTAGCTTGTTAGTAAAATAACGGCTGATGAAATTAGGAAGCTAAAGAAGCTGAAAGCTAATGAAGCTATAAGCTATAGAAATTATGAGTAGAATTGGAAAAAAACCGGTGAGTATCCCAAGCGGAGTAGAAGTAACGCTCTCTGCCAATGTGGTTGCTGTCAAAGGACCAAAAGGAACACTCGAATTCGCCCACTCTCGTGAATCGAAAGTGGCTGTGATTGAGAATGAAGTCCTGGTTACGAAAGTCGGAGAAACCAAGAAAGCACGAGCAACCTGGGGGACGACGGCAAAATTGATCAGCAATATGATTGCCGGTGTGACCAATGGTTTTCAGAAACAGCTCGAATTGAATGGCGTCGGTTTCCGTATGGTATCTTCGGGGAAGAAGCTGACCTTGGCATTGGGATTCTCTCATCCGGTAGAACGGATACTCCCGGATGGTTTGGAGGTGAAAATTGAAAATAATGTTCTGACGATTTCCGGTATCGATAAACAAAAAGTCGGTGAGTTCGCCGCCGTGATAAGAAAACTCAAGCCGGTTGAGCCGTATAAGGGGAAAGGATTCCGTTATGTGGATGAAGTCGTGCGTCATAAAGAGGGTAAGAAAGCGGCAGCCTAATGAATTTTTGTAAACACTTTCGAGTATGTTGAAGCGAGAAATGAAAAAAATAAAACGATTTGAGCGGAAGCGTCGCATTCGCGCCAAGCTTGTCGGTACAGCTACCTGTCCACGTCTTTCGGTGTTCCGCAGTTTGAAAAATATTTCTGTTCAGGCAATCGATGACGTAGCTGGGAAGACGCTTGCTCAGGCAAGTCTGGCTCTTCTCGGAAAAAACGTCAAACATACGGTAGAGGGGGCGGCGTTGGTAGGGAAAGAGATAGCGACGCAATTGGTCAAACTTGATATAAAAAAAGCGGTTTTTGATCGATCAGGATACCGATATCATGGCAAAGTGAAGGCACTCGCAGACGGTGCTCGAGCGAACGGACTCATATTTTAAGTGATGTAAATAATCGAGAACATACGTATTTTATGGTAAAGCAAGGAAAAAAAATGGGGAGACGTGAAAAACCGGAGTTTGATCAGAAACTCCTCAATTTGGCTCGTGTCACACGTGTTGTGAAGGGTGGTCGCCGTTTCCGTTTTCGTGCTACTCTCGTTATTGGAAATCGTAAAGGCAAGGTAGGCGTGGGTGTTGCGAAAGGATCGGATGTCTCTGATGCTATCCAGAAAGCTTTCAATGATGCGAAGAAAAATATGGTGACTATCGAACTCGCTGGTTCCACTATTTCTCATGATGTGTCAGCGAAACTTGGGAGTGCAAAGGTGCTTTTGAAACCTGCTTCCGAAGGACGAGGCATCATCGCCGGTGGAGCTGTCCGTTCCGTTGTAAACTTGCTCGGTGTGAAGGATATCGTCTCCAAATCTCTCGGTGCTTCCAACCCCCTCAATGTCGCACGCGTGACTGTAAAAGCGCTTCTGATGTTGAAAGCTCCTCGGGTTCCGAAGACAGCCGAAGAAACAATTGTCGAAGCGAAAATAGTCTAATGTGTCCTTGTAAGCGATAAATATATGCAAATTCATCAACTCACTGTTACGAAGAAAAAATCACGTAAACGTATCGGACGCGGTGGTAAGCGTGGTACGACTGCCGGTCGCGGAAGCAATGGGCAGAAATCACGTTCGGGGGCTTCTGTCGATCCTCTTTTCGAAGGTGGACGTTCGACATTTCTCGAACGTTTGAAAAAAGTACGCGGATTCAAGTCGATCCATCAGAAGAAATGCGTTATCAAGCTCTCAGCGATCGAGGATGCTTATACGAACGGTGAAACTGTTTCGCTTGCTACTTTGATCGAGAAAAAACTCGCGCCGAAGACAGCGCTTGCTCGCGGTGTGAAAATCGTTGCTACAGGGGAACTCAAGAAAAAACTTACTTTGGACAAGGATGTCACTGCTTCAGAAAAGGCACGAGTTTCCTTCCAAAAAATCACTGAATAAGGCGTATTTTGAATGTGTTTTCGGGGTAGAATTCAAGCACGCTTGTTGTGAAATGCATTCCGATTGGATATACTACCGAGTATCGAGATTACAGGGTGTATAAAGAAAATTATTTTTTCTGCCATGCGTGAAACCTTTTTGAATATTTTCCGAATAAGAGACCTCCGAAATAAGATATTTTTTATTCTCGGTCTGCTGGTCATTTATCGAATAGCTGCCAATATCCCTCTTCCAGGAGTGGATGTTTTGGCTTTGAAAAGACTGTTTGAAGACAATGCTTTCCTCGGTTTGCTCAATGTTTTTTCCGGAGGGGGGCTTTCGAATATTTCCATCGTTCTTTTGGGTGTCGCCCCATATATCACTGCTTCTATCATTATGCAACTTCTCACGACGATTGTTCCGACCCTGGAGCGTTTGTATAAAGAGGAGGGGGAGCAGGGACGGCAGAAATTCAATATGTTGACACGTTGGATCACTCTGCCTTTGGCAGCTCTCCAGTCTTTCAGTATGCTCTCCCTTCTTCGTTCACAGAATATCTTGGGCGATATTACGCCGTTCAATATGGCAGTGATTATCGTGAGTGCGACAGCTGGAACTATTTTCCTTATGTGGCTCGGCGAACTCATCACTGAAAAAGGCTTGGGGAATGGAGTATCTATCATCATCTTTGCTGGTATCGTCTCTGGTGTACCGACGGGTATTTCGCGTTTCATAGCGACGTGGGATCCTTCGCAGATTTTCACTTATTTTTTGTTCGCCCTTGTCGCTGCCATTACTGTTGCAGGAGTGATTTTTGTCAATGAGGGACAGCGAACGATACCGGTGGCGTATGCCAAGCGCGTACATGGAGCGCAATCGTATGGCGGATCAGCCACTCATTTGCCACTTCGGGTGAATCAAGCAGGTGTTATCCCTATTATTTTTGCGGTATCCCTCATCCTTATTCCGACAATGGTTGCCAATTTCCTCGCCCAGAGCAGTCATACGAAAATCGCCGATATAGCACTCAATATGAGCGCTTGGCTTCAGAATCAGTGGGTATATGGACTGCTTTACTTTTTCTTGGTAGTCGTCTTCACTTATTTTTATACCGCGGTGGTGTTCGATCCGGTGAAGATTTCAGAAAACCTCCAAAAACAAGGCGGGTATATTCCTGGTATCCGTCCCGGCAATACGACGGCGGAATATCTCTACCATATCATCAATCGCATCACATTAGCCGGCGCGTTCTTCCTGGGCTCTATCGCCGTATTGCCTTTCATCGTGCAAGGGATAACAGGTATCCAAGCTTTTTCTATCGGTGGTGTGAGTATTCTCATCGTCGTATCGGTTGTGCTTGAAACAGTGAAGCACATCCAAGGTCAGCTGACGATGCGGAGCTATGAATCATTCTAATAAAAAAATAATGCCTCTTAAAGACACGTATATTCTTCTTGGCTCAGCCGGCAGCGGGAAAAGCACCCAAGCCGAACTTTTGAAGAGCTCCCTTCATCTCTCTCATATCGATATCGGATCGGAATTGCGGGCAGTGGCTTCTCAGAATACATCTCTCGGCCGTCGAGTGAACGATATCATCAATGTAAAACATGAGTTCGTACCGGATGATGTTGTTTTTGCTGTTTTGGTCGATGCTGTCTTATCCGTTCCTGAAACAGTAGGACTTTTGATCGATGGTATCCCCAGACGAGAGAGCCAAATCGGAAAGATACTGGACGTATTGGAAAAATCGCATCGGTCGCTCAACAAGGTTATTTTCATCGATGTGCCGGCAGCCGTATCAGTGGAACGTATTTCGAAACGGTATGCTTGTCAGGGATGCAAGCGGACATATATTTTGGGGAAAAACCTGATTTATGCAGAAAAACCGTGCCGTTATTGCGGTGGACGTATCACTCAACGAGCGGATGATACTGAAGAGGGAGTACGAAAGCGTCATCAGATCTTTCAGGAAGAAACGTTGCCCGTGGTGAGATATTTCGAAGGGACGGGTCAACTGCTCCACATCAATGGCGATCAGGAAACATATAAAGTCTTTCAATCTATTCTTAAATATGTCCGTCCCGAATAACGAAGCATCCGTATGAAGCAGAGACAGACAATGATGGACAAAGATTGGATCAAGACTCCGGATGAAATACGACGCCTCCGCCTCTCGTGTCAGAATATGGCGCGTATTTTAGAGACAGTTATGGAGACAGTCAAGCCCGGAGTGACCACATTCGATGTTGATGCTCTCGCTGAACGTCTCATTCGTGAAATCGGTGGCACTCCCATTTTCAAAGGATATAATCCCGGAGGAGGGCGTCCCTTTCCAGCTACGCTTTGCGCTTCTCTCAATGATGAAGTTGTCCACGGCATTCCGAACAAAGAACGGGTTATCAAAGAGGGCGATCTATTCAAAATCGATATCGGGATGCGTTTTGAAGGAATGGTTTCTGATATGGCTCGCACTCTGATGGTTGGTACCGTTTCTCCATTGGCAGAAAAATTGACAGCGGTTACAAGAGAGTCTTTGGAAAGGGGCATAGCTGAGCTCCGTCCGGGTGTGCATATCTCGGCGTATGCCAAAGCGGTGCAAGGATTCGTTGAGGCCAATGGTTTTTCCGTTGTGCGCGATCTCATCGGTCACGGTGTCGGACGGGAACTGCACGAAGATCCGCAGGTGCCCAATTATATTTCTCGTCGTATGGATGATTTCATTTTGAAAAAAGGAATGACACTGGCTCTTGAGCCGATGATCAACGCGGGGACGTTCGCTGTCTCCATCGCTTCGGATGACTGGACATTCATCACCGCTGATGGCAACCTTTCCGCTCACTTCGAAGACACGGTGGTCATTACGGACAATGGAGTGGAAGTATTGACGAGAGTATAATTTTTCTCTTAGTTGAATATTTTATGGAGGATAAAAAAAATTATCTCGGAATAGATTGGGGGGCCACAAACATTGGGGTTGCTTTGGCGCACAGCGAAACGGGTGTTGCTCTTCCTTTGAGGACGCTACCGAATGACAAAAATACCGTGGCGATTTTGGGAGATATTATTGTTTCTGAAAATATTGGCACCGTGGTTATTGGCAAGCCTTCTTATGAACATCAGGAAGAGAAAGAACATCCGGGAGAAACACTTGGTAAGCTTTTAGCAGAACAGTTTTCCATACAGGTAGAATATCAGAATGAGATGTTTACAACGAAAATGGCTCAGACGAATCTTCTCGAACAGGGGATCAAGCACTCTTCGAAGAATAACGATGAAGAAGCGGCGCGGATCATTCTACAGGAATGGTTGGCGAAAAAAGAGTCTTAGACAGCAAAGAGGAGATCTCTTCTCGAGCGTGTGTGTAATTTCTGTTGTTTTGTGTTACAATAATGGTATAATTCGTGAATTTTTGTGCCGTATGGAGCAACCGTTTCTCTCGGTGGTTATCCCTGCTTATAAAGAGGGGGAACGCATCGGACGCAATCTGTTGGAAATAGACCAATATCTCAAGGGAAAGAATTACACGTACGAAATCATCATCGTTGTTGATGGATCTCCGGATAATACCGCAGAGGTGGCTCGTAATTATGCTCTGCAGATTCCTCACGTACGCGTCATTGAAAACAAGGAAAATCATGGCAAAGGGTATGTCGTACGGCAAGGGTTGCTTGAGGCGACTGGAAAGTGGCGATTGTTCCTCGATGCGGATGGTTCGACATCCATCACTCACATGGACACGTTTTCCACACAGTTTGAAACTGGTTATGATGTCATCATCGGTTCGCGGAAGATAAAGGGCTCATTTCTCCAAGTGCACCAACCGAAATATCGCGAAATTATGGGTGAGTGTGGCAATTGGCTCATTCGCATCATTCTCGGATTGTGGAGTTACCCTGATACGCAGTGCGGATTCAAAGTATTGTCGGGCGTTGCCTCAGAAGAAGTGGCAAGCAGGATGGTGGTGGATCGTTTTGGGTTTGATTTTGAGCTCGTGATCCTTTCTTTGAAACTCGGTTTCAAAGTGAAGCAGATGCCGGTGCGCTGGATGAATGAAGAAGGATCTACGGTTAAATTGACAGGATCGAATGGTTTTATTCGAGTGTTAATTGATCTGTTCAAAACAAAATGGCGTCTCATCACCGGGGCGTACCATATCGGTGAATATACGAAAAGAAAGCAGTAGTGGCAAAAGATACGATTGTGTTTCATCGCGCCTTCCGTGACAAACAGAAAAATTCAAAACAAATGTCTTCAAGTGAAATGGAAAAAAAGAAAAAAGCTTTTTCGTATGGATCAGAACTCCGTCAGGACATTGTAACGGGCGACTGGGTAGTGATCGCTACTGGACGAGCAAAACGACCGCAAGAATTTGCGCAGTTTGAGCGTGCCATCTCGGATGAGGCCAATGATCCTTTTGAGAATCCGACAGAGAGCGGTCAGGAACCGGATACCCTCATCTATCGTCGCCCAGATGGAGATTGGAGTCTCCGTGTTTTTCCGAACAAATACCCAGCCTTCTCATCCGGACGAAAGGTGCGAGAAATTTCAGATGGGCCATATTTCGCTATGACAGGCATCGGCTATCATGAGATTATCGTCACGCGAGATGCTACGAAATCACTGGCACTGCTTCCTGTCTGGCAAGTGGCGGAAGTACTCGATGCCTATCAAGAACGTTACTTGGAACTGATGAACAAAAAAAGCGTCAACTATATTCAGATATTTCATAATCACGGGAAGGAATCCGGAGCATCGCTCTCTCATCCGCATTCACAGTTGTTGGCGATTCCGGTGATTTCCCCGTATATACAGTTGGAACTCGGTGGGGCAAAACGATATTACCTGAGCAACAAACACAAGGTGTACGGTATCATAACAGAATATGAAAGTGAGTTGAAGAAAAGAGTGTTGTATGAAAACGAGCATTTTATCGCATTCTGTCCTTTCGCATCAAGGGTGGCTTTTGAGATCTGGATAGTAGGAAAACGAACCAATCCATACTTCGAACGGATTACTGATGAGGAGAAATTTGCTCTCGCGGAAGTGATGAAGAAGGCTCTGTATGCCCTGTATCAGGGTTTGAATGATGCTCCTTATAATTTCTATATACATACGGCACCCTGCGACGGGACGGACTACCCGGAGTATCAATGGCATATCGAAATTCTCCCGCACACGGCTACGTGGGGCGGTTTCGAGTTTTCGACCGGTATCGAAATCTCCACTATAGAGCCGGAGACAGCAGTCATTTATTTGCGAGAACAACTTGATAAATAAATTGTGAAAGAGCGGAATATGCAGAAATTTTATGTCGTGGGGAATTTGAAAATGAATATGTCGTCACGCGAAGAAGTGTCGCAGTATCTGACTGTCCTTCATCGTGAAGCGGGACAGAAAACGTATGAGCACGTGCTTGGTATCATCTGTCCGTCATTCGTGTATCTCGCGCAATTCGATACGTTGCCGAAGGGTATGAAAAAAGGCGCACAGAATCTTTTCCCGGAAAAAATCGGCGCGTACACGGGGGAAATTTCCCCGGTGATGCTGAAGGATGACGGAGTGGAGTATGTCATTGTCGGCCATAGTGAACGGAGACGGTATGCAAATGAGACCGATGAGATGATCCGTGAGAAAGCTTTGTCTGCTCTCAAATATTATATGACACCCATCGTGTGCATAGGGGAAACAGGAGGAGAACGGCAAGCAGGAGAGACAGAGAATATTCTTGCCTCACAACTCCGTACCCTTTTCTCAGATCTTTCGAAATTGCAGGCGGAAAAAATCATCATAGCCTATGAACCGCTTTGGGCGATCGGAACGGACGCGGTACCAACGACGGAAGAACTCTTCAGGGTGAGGGTATTTTTGAGGAAATTTTTTACAGAAATATTTGATGCGCAGACGGCGGAACGGATTGCTGTCCTCTACGGAGGATCGGTGAAGAGTTCTCTTTTGGGACCGGTCTCGTGGGAAGCCGAGATGAATGGGGTCTTGGCTGGGAGAGAGAGCCTTTTCCCGTATGAATTGGTAAAAATGATGGGACTCTTCGAAGAAGAAGCCAAACGGAAACAAAACGAAGGATGAGAGTTTTTTTGAGAGAAGATAATTTTGTATAACGCACTCCCTACTATGTTGGTGAATGTAAAAACAATGCTTGAAGAGGCCAAGGCGGGAAAGTACGCCGTAGGAGCTTTCAATACGATGAATCTGGAAACAACGCGTGCCATTATTGAGGCTGCCAAAGAACTTTCCTCCCCGGTTATTGTTCAGCTGACGGAAAAAACATTTGATTATGCCGGAGGTCGGGCGATTTTCCATTTGATTAAGAATATCGCGGAATTTTATGCGAAGGATGTTCCAATCGGGATTCATCTTGATCACGGTAAAAATTTTGAAATCGTGGAGCGTGCTATGGATATCGGGTTCACATCAGTGATGTATGATGGATCGCGTAAAGACTATGCTGATAACCTTGCTTCAACCAAGAAAATCGTCGAAATTGCCCATAAGCGTGATATCATAGTACAGGCAGAATTGGGCAATGTTCCGTATTTAGGTGAGATGCAGATGGAGAATATCGAGTGGGAAGAGTATATGACGGATCCGGATCAGGCGGTGCAGTTCGTAGAAGAAACAGGCGTCGATACGCTCGCGGTGGCCATCGGCAATGCTCATGGGTTCTTCCGTGAACGCAGTGAGCCGGATTATGATCGATTATCTACTATCGCAGAACGCGTGCATATACCGCTTGTGATGCATGGGGCCTCTGATTGGAACAATGGTCGCGTGGTAGAAGTGATCAGTCGCGGGATTAGCTGTTTCAATGTCGATACGGCTCTCCGGATGGCATTCATTGGCGGATTGCGTGAAGCTCTTTTGTCCGAAGAGGAGACGGATTTACGGAAGATATTGACCCAAGCCAAAGAACATACCAAGGTAGCCGTCAAGGAAAAGATCCTCGCTTTCGGGAGTGCAGGAAAAGCGTAAACTAGAGATAAAAAGAAAAAATATGAAAAGAATAGCGATAAATGGGTTTGGGCGGATCGGTCGGGCGGCTTTTAAGATCGCTTTTGAAAAAAAAGACATTGAAATAGTAGCCATCAACGACCTTACCAGTGCGGACATTCTCGCTCATCTTTTGAAATATGATACTGCATACGGACATTATCGGAAATCAGTGACTGCGGACAATGGGAAATTGATCGTTGAAGGAAAAACATTCCCCGTGTATGCACAAGCGGATCCCAAGAAACTTTCTTGGGGCGAACTGAAGGTGGATGTGGTGCTCGAGTGTACGGGGCGTTTCACTGACAAGGCCTCTGCCGAGCAACATATCGAAGCTGGAGCGAAGAGAGTGATACTTTCTGCTCCATCGAAAGGAGGCGATGATGCCGTACCGACATTCCTCATAGGTGTTAATGAAAATCAATATGCAAGCGAAGGAGTCGTCTCCAATGCTTCGTGTACGACCAATTCATTGGCTCCTGTAGCGCAGGTGTTG
>Ga0100387_10000370_pt1 | contig 37633 bp, 33 predicted proteins | sample CryGeymeta201511_FD_81547 | JGI IMG/M metagenome (GOLD analysis project Ga0100387, IMG submission 81547) | Groundwater microbial communities from Crystal Geyser aquifers in Utah, USA - Crystal Geyser metaG 2015-11 | ecosystem: Environmental > Aquatic > Deep subsurface > Groundwater | place... | reverse complement strand
GATTATTTGTGAATTTGAAGGTTTGTATCACTCGATCAAAATCCTTAACAGCATTATTAAATGCAGGAATATCCCAACTCGTTAGTTGAAATGTATAAACCTTACCATCAATAAGTAGTAAATACCATTTGTTTGCTATGCCCCCTTCTACGTATTTTGGTTCTGGCGAATATTTATCTATCCATGAGAGTTCTTTAATGCCACTCGGGAGTAAGGATGGAATTAATGGCAAGGAGTTAATTGGATTACCGTAATTATTATTCTCCTCTACATGTATTCCTTGGACATAATCCAAATTATTGATTGCGAATGTTTCAAGAGAAGACGTTTTCTCGGGTAGAGCTTGCGAGTAAAAATTAACCCTAGTAACACTATAAAGTACATTTTTACTTCCCAACCTTAATCTATACATTTCCAGTTGATAATTACTATTTGAACAACTTGTGCCTTCACTAAATTGAGCATCGGGAAAGTTAGTTAGGTTAATCTGGTAGTTATTAATAGTATCCTTGAGAATTACCTCGTTACCATTTCGCTGGAAGAAGATTTTTTCTTCAAAATCATTACGACAAGTTTTCTTCCAATCTACCGGTTTTGGTGTTAGTGTGGGTGTTTGTTTCTGCACAATTGGAGCGGGTGTGGGTTTTGCGGCTGTTTTTAAACTTTGCTGTTTGAAAACATAAAATCCTGCGGCGCTTCCTGCGATGAGTAAGAATAAAATTATCCCAATAATTAAAATTGGAAGTTTTGATTTAGGTCCGCCAACTGGCGGATTGATTGGGTTTGGAACTGGAGGCGTTTGAACAGGGGGAGTTTGGGGTTGAGTTTGAGCAACCGGTGAAACGGGTGGGGTAGGATTTTGATTATCTTGATTTTGATCTTCCATAATATAAGTATAGAATAACTTTTGTTAATTGTACATTCACCCTAGTTGATTGCTTATGTCACGGCAGTTTTTTAGGAGGGGGATTATTTTCATTAAGACTTGCAATACTGACGGTTTTTCTCTTCCCGTTTGGACTGAAAACAGTAACTGAACAATTTTGGTTATATATTCCAACTGTCCAGTCCGAATCAATTTTTCCATCTGAACGCATAACATTTACCGTTGATCCGATAGGAATAGTTTTTTCATCTCGTGACGAATCGGCTCCAATTTTAACAACAATAGCTGTTATGTCGTCGCGTTTTGACCTTGCGTAGTTATCTTTGCCCATTTGTGAAATAGTATGCGCATTTCCCGTAAGACGTTTTGCGGCATTTTCCGGCTCGGCATTGAAGCGCATAATCGATTCTATTTCTCGGTCTGTTAGATTATCATGCACACCATCCGTAGTCAAAATAACCCTATCTCCCGTGCGAAGAGTTATTGTATATATTTTTGGTACGACTCCATCTTCTGACCCTAAAGCAGCCGAAATTATATTTCTTTTAGAAAAATATTCAGCCGCTTCTTGCGAGTTACGGGTTAATAAATTACTTAATCTTGACTGAATTTCTTTTGCTTCTTCGTGCAGCTTCCCCTGCGTAAAAGAGCTGTCGTCAATTGTTGTGCAATCAAGCTTTCCGTCACGAAATACATAAGCCCTGCTGTCCCCGACATTTCCAATAACCGCAGTATATGTTCTATCCTTATTGTCTATTATTTGCGCAACAGTTCCTGTTGTTCCCATTCCTTCAAATCCGGGTCTTTGCGCATTAAGGCGGATATTCTGGTGAGCGTGCATTAAAATTTCCGCTATGTTTTTCTTTGCCTCTGCGATTGACGTAGGGTTTCTGAAAAGCAGTGTTTGTTTTACTGTTTCCATGCCAATTCTTGATGCTTGGGCTCCTCCGGCATTTCCTCCTATACCGTCAAAAACTCCTGCAATTCCGCGTTTGGGAATTCCGAAATATGAATCCTGATTTGGTTTGGTTTCATCTCTTGCAATCGTTTCAGCAGCCATTTTTATTGGCATTGGTGCTTCTTTTTGGGGACCAAGTTCATGATAATCGCTTCCGTCTGGCATATAACCAGTATAGCAAAATAATTAATTAAATTTTGCAGTTGAGATTATTTCCTCCAAGAGTTGGGTGTTAGCGCGAATCAGATCAGGGCCGTCTGCAAAAATTGCAAAATTATAAATAAAATCTCCGTTTTGAAATATATTGTAGTAAAAATATACATCTGCCTTTTTGTCAATATTTGTAATTCTAAGGCCGTTAGCTTTAACGAGCAGTAATCTTTGTTTTTGAAGACCTTTTGTTTCGGATAGATTATTATTAATAAACTCGGAAAGTTTTCCTTTAAATTTCCAACCATCGGCTTCAAAAATAACGTTATAGGAGTTTGAATTTGCGGTTACTGTAGATTTTTTTATTGTCTCGATAGTATTCTGGGTCTGTTGTGTGGAGCTTGAGGTTTGGACATGAAAATTACTAAGCAGTCCTTCCGGATATTTAAAAGAAAAATGATATTCGGAATTTTCATAGACTTTCCATCCCGTTGTTTTTTGAGTATTTTCTTTTGGAATTATTAACGGTTTTTGATTAATGATCGGTTGGATGAATAAAACCACACCTAATAAAATAAAGATTATTGCCAATGGTTTCTTATATTTTTTCTGAGCGAGCAAAGAATCTTTTTTTGAAACCATAATATAAAATAGAGCGATTAAAGAGGGACTGCTTCGCCTTCCTTAGAACAAACTTTTTCAAGAGGTTGATTTGGGATAATTGGTCCCACAGTTATGCATGTTGATCCACTCGGACAATCCACATTGGAAGTGCAGGTTGTTTGGCTGTTTGAAATTGTAGGTGATGGAGTAGTAGTTTGAGAATCGGTGAATTTGAAGGTGGAGAGGATTTGGTCAACGTCTTTATATGTAGCATCATTTTTGTTTTCGTAGTAGGTACCGAGGACAATTACAAGATTATTATTTTTTAACACAAGCCTTCTATCATGTCTTGTTTTGCTTAAAACATCACCGTTGCTTTCAAAAACCATATATGTTTTGTCTCCAATTTTTATATTTGGTAGCCTTGTAAGTATTGAGCTGCGAGTGTCAAATGTTTCGCCAATTTTTGTTTGAAGAAGTTTCTCAATATCAACTTTATTATAATCAGGTTGAGAGTCGGACAGATTATTTAAATCATACGTATTAACATAAAAAAGAGGCAAGCCAAAATAAGGGGTAACGACAAGGAGACTTTTTTCCGTGCCGTTTGTGGGTCCATCAAGCGCGCCATTCCCTGTTTTATAATTAGAAGGATAAGAAAAGCTGTAATTATAAAGAGTATTTTCGTATGTTTTCCAGTTGGCAGTTGACTCAATTGTGGTCGTTGGGTTTGGTATTTGTTTTTGAACAACTGGGACAGGAGTTGGTTTCGCAAAAGTCTTTGAACTTTGTTGCTTGAAAATATAAAAACCTGCAATACTTCCTGCAATGAGTAAAAATAAAATTATTCCAATAATAACCAAGAGTAGTTTGGATTTTTTGGGAGGAGTGGGTTGAACCTGAATAGGGGTTGAGCTCGAAACTGGAGGAGTCGAGGGGATGCTCGGTTCTCTTACGGTCGCGGCAGGCTGTATTGGTTTTTCTTCCATTTCGCTTTTGCTCAATGCGAGCACCTCATCAGTATTTCACCATTAAATCCATATGTCAATAAATTCAAGTTTATTCTTAATTCTACTCTTGATAAATCTTATGCAAGTATTTATTATTGAATACGTAATTACATTGTAATTACGTAATAAAAATATGGAAAGGAAATTGGTAATAATAGGGAATTCACAAGGAATTGTACTTCCAAAAAATATACTAAAGCTTATGGGTTGGGAAGGAATGTATTATCTAGAAATAGACAAGGTTGGGAAAGAACTTATTTTATCTCTTCCGAAAACCCAACGGAAATTTAAAAATAGTCAGATATAAAAAAAACAGACTTTTATCACGGAAAACCGGCATTTCCCCCTTTTTTTATAAAAAAAATTCTGCTATAGTTTCAGTCTGAACTATGGTTGGTAACATCAAGGAAAACGGTATTCGCAACGGTGACCATTTAAAAGTTGCAAAAGACTCTCATTTACCTTCCGAGTCCAGGCATAAATTTACAGGCGCCTGGCTTCCTTTTGAATCGATAAGTAGGCTTGAGCAGCCCCGTAGAACATTTGAGGAAATTCCTTCTCTTGCCGACAGTATTGCGGTTCATGGTGTTGCAAATCCGATTACCGTTGCCCAGCTTAGCGAAGAAGCGTGCGCCAGATATCTTGATGTAATAAATAAGGTCTGGGGGACAGTGCATGCATCAGCCGATCTTGAAACTCTTACTTTAGAAAGAGAGAAAAAATTTCATATTCTTATTGCGGGAGAAAGACGGTACCGGGCAATCGGTCTTTTGAAAGAACAAGGATGCGAAGACTGTCAGGCGGAGGAAATTGCAGAAACATGTTACGAAAATCATTTTGGGAGAAGTGAAGTGGAAGTAAGGCTTATGGTAAATGTTTCTGCCCGTGATGCGCTTGACCTTCAGTCCGCAGAAAATATTCACAAAAGGGTTCCGCCTCATGAAGATGCAAGGTTTTTGTATGAGTACTACAGATTTGTAAAAGAAGATGAGCCGGAGTGTACTTTAAGAGGTTTTGCTCGAGGAGTAAGTAGGGGAGAAGAACAAATAAGAGATGCAATTAGGTTTTGCGAACTACCGGAAAACGTACAAGATTCTGTCAAGCTTGGTCAGATTTCTTATGGGATTGCAATTCAAATTTCACGGCTTCATAGACATTCAAATCCTAACGTCGCTGTTTCAAAAGAAGAGCTTGACTGGTGGGTTATTAAAGCGATAACAGGGCAATACAAAGTTCCTGATTTCAAAGAGTTGATTACGGGATATATTAAGGAAAGAGAAGGGGGACAAAAAAGTATGTTTGAGATAATGACTGAGTCTCAAAGAAACGAATTTGAGCATGCTCAAAGAGAATTGGTTGTTGAAAAGGGAATTTTACGCGCTCTTCACGCTCAAATAGCGTATCTTCAAAGAGTTCAGGATCTATACAAAACAGGTAAGCTTGGAGAAAAGGATTCTCCATATTCTCAGGGCAGTCCGGGGAGATTGGTTTTAAAATTAGCTGAAGTTATGAGTCAAATTATTCCTGATCTAAAAGAGCACAAAGCGCTATCCAGGAAAAACCTTGCATTTGTAGATGAGGTTGTAAGTGACACAATGAAATTAGTTGAAAAAGCAGAAGCAGATACTGGAATTGTTTTGTCCGAAGGAAAACAAGAAGCTATTAATAGTGGCCAGACCGGTTTTTCCCTCTAATTTCTTATCCAAACTTTTGTAATATAAAGACATGGAGTCTTTGTTCTATTTATCTTTTTCTCTTGCTGATGGGATTGGGCCGAAAACGTTTGAGCTTCTTTTAAAAAAGTTTGGGACAGCCGAGAAAGCGTGGGAAAGTTCGGTTAATGAGTTGAAAGATGCGGGTCTTGGTCCAAAAACAATTGATGCACTGAATCTGTTTAGAAACACTTATAATCCCAAAGAATATATTCAAAAACTTGAAAAAAATAAAATTTGGTATATTTCGCAAAACGATAAAGAATATCCGGAAAGTCTAAAAAAATTACCAAATCCTCCGATTGTTGTTTTTGGTCGCGGCGATAAATCATGTTTAAGTTCTCCTAAAACGATAGGAGTTGTCGGCGCAAGAAAAGTTACATCTTACGGGCGTGAAGTGACAGAAGGTTTGGTTGCGGATTTGGTTTCATATGGTTTTACAATAATTTCCGGAATGGCATTAGGAGTTGATGCAATCGCACACATTGCGTGTTTGGAAAATAACGGTGCGACAATTGCTGTTTTAGGAAATGGTGTTGATCTGCCTTTTCCGCGCGAGAATCAAAGCTTGTACCAGAATATAATCGAACAGGGTAGCGCGATAATTTCAGAATACCCGCCCGGAACAAATCCGTCAAAAGGAAGTTTTCCGGCCCGCAATAGAATTATCGCGGCATTATCTGATGGAATTTTAATTACTGAAGCGGCGGAAGATTCGGGATCTCTAATTACTGCGGATTGGAGTCTGAAGCTTAATAAAAAAGTATTTGCCGTGCCGGGACCTATCACATCAAGGATGTCTGATGGAACTTCAAGGTTGTTGAAGCAAGGAGCAGTACTCGTTCAAAACACACAGGATATTTTGAACGAATTTTCCCTTCAGTTTCCCTCAGGGCAGGCAAGTTCAAACAAATCAAAAAAAATAAATTACAAAAAAATGGGTTTGGCAAAAGACGAAATTAAAATTTTAAAACTTTTGGAAAATGAAGAAATGACTGTTGATGAACTCTCAAAAAGGGTAAATTACTCTGTTCCGGTAATTATGCAGATATTAGGAGTAATGGAAATCAAAGGAATTATAGGAAATATAAATGGTAGATATAGAGTTATTTAATCGGTTTGAAAAGGTGCAACAAAGAAATTATCTGTCAAACGCTGAGTAGGAGAGGTTGAAGCTTTTATTGATTAACGGAAAATCGGGTACGATATTGCCAACAACTGCATATGGTACTGCCGACCAGTTGAGAAATGATGCATCTCTGACCCCAACACGGCTTATCTCTCCCTTACTATCAGTTGCTACAAAATAGAGGATATCGCCTCTCCATCCTTCGGTAATTCCTATTGCATATGCATTTTTTTCAAGTTTTTTAGCTGTTTTATTTAAGATATTTCCTTTAGGCATTTTTTTCAAAGCTTGAAAAATGATATCAATTGAACTATAAATTTCACTAATTCTTACTTGAAAGCGGGCATGTACATCACCGGTTGACTGACTTGCAATTTTCATATTTATTTCCGAATATGCGGCATATGGGTATTCACTACGTGCATCACGTGGAAGTCCTACGGCGCGAGCAGCAATGCCAACAACTCCGTGATCGGTAGCTATTTGTTTGTCTATTTTTCCTGTTCCCTTTAATCTGTTAAGTACCGATTCGCTGTCTTCAATAACTGCTATTACTTCTTCAAAATCCTTTTTCATTTTTTGTAGTTCATATTCTAATGTTGTTTGCATTTCTTTTGAAATATCTTTAGTGATTCCACCTATTGTGTTTACACCTCTTAAAAATCTACTTCCCGTCAGAAGTTCACACAATTGCATAATTTTTTCTCTGAGTCTTGGTCCATTTCCACCAAAGCTAAACCCGGTGTCGCTAATAATAAAACCAACATCATTAAAGTGATTCGCAAGTCTCTCAAGTTCGGAATAAATAACTCTTATGTATTTTGCGCGAGAAGAAATTATTGTGTTGCTCAGCGTCTCAACTGCTTGGCAATAAGAAAGGGAATGTGTAAAAGATGTATCTCCGGAAATTCTTTCTGAAAGTCGAATTTTATCATCGAAAGGGAGCTCTTCAAATAATTTTTCACTTCCTTTGTGTGTGTATCCAAATTTCGGTTCAAGTGACACAATTTCTTCGCCTGCAACGCTAAATCTAAAATGACCCGGCTCGATAATTCCTGCGTGAACAGGGCCAACCGGAATTTCGTAAATTCCCTCACCGTCAACTTTTTGAAATTCATAAGGTGTTGCGGCTGTTGCCGGCCTTTTTTGGAAATGAAAGTCCTTTCGTAATGGATAAATATCTGCGGGCCAATTATTATGAACTAGAAATGGTCGAATTTGGGGGTGACCTACCGGAGTCAGACCAAAGAATGATTTTATCTCCAACTCATATAGCGATGCTTGATAGATAAATGGAGCAAGAGATGGAAATTCATTTGCGTCTCTTATTAAAAGGTAAGGCACTATAAAAAATTCAGATCCGGGGATTCCAAAGATATAAAATATTTTATATCCTCCATTTTCGGCTCTTTCATCTGTCGCTTTAATTGCCTTAAGTAACAATTGATGTTTGTCACGAAGATTAAGACATGTATCAATGATGGAATCTGTTGCAACGTGAAATAAAATAAGGTTATTATTTTTTTCAATTATAGTATCCTTGTCTAAGTACTTATTAACAATTTCTGTATATGTCATAAATTTAAAAATATTTTATTATTAATTGCCGAGAAACATTGTGTAACTTTCGTTTAGTAACTTTTGTAGGGGGGTGGGTAAATATACGCTAAAAACAAACAGGATTATTGCAAGGCCTATTATAGGTACGATTGTCCAATTATTATTTTCTCCTTTTTGGATTTTTTTGGGTGGTTCACCAAATAACATTTCGATTATATGCTTGAAAAAGCCTAAAAATACAAGGAATAGAGAGAACAATGCAATAAGCGCAATAAGTGGCGAATGATGAAACCCTGCAAATAATATATAAAATTCCGTGAAGAAAATACCAAATGGTGGAATACCTACCATTGTCAGAAAACCAATGATATATAAAACGCTACTGTATGGCAATACTTTTACCATGCCTGTTACGTCAGTAATTCTTGAAGAACTATATTTTACCGCAATATTGCTGGACACGAAGAAAAGCAATGATTTTGCAAATGAATGATATACCATATGTAGGATTGCACCAAAAATTCCAATTCCTCCAAATCCAAAACCAAGCATCATAATGCCCGCGTGTTCAGTGCTATGATATGCAAGCATTCGTTTATAATTTTTTTGTGTATAAATAATAAAAGCCGCAATGACAATTGAGAGAATCCCAAAAAAGACAAAGAGATTTTGTGAAAAAGAACTACCAGCTACAATGTCAACAATGAGTTTAAAACGTAAAATTGCAAGAAAAGCAACATTAAGAAGTGCTCCGGATAACAAGGCGGCAATTGGTGATGGTGCCTTATTGTATGCATCAGGTCTCCAAGTATGCATAGGAACGAGTCCCATTTTCGTTCCGTATCCGATAAGTACAAATACAAAAGCAAACTTGCTGATTAAGGGATTCATATGAGTAGCTGAAGCTATAAGATTATTCCAATTGAAAAAACCATTAAAAGTTGATCCTTGTGACAAAAATAAAGTAGTTCCCAAAAGTCCCAGAAGTAGTCCAATAGAATTGATAATCAGGTATTTCCAAGCAGCTTCGATGTCTGCCTTTCTATTAAAAAAGCTTATGAGAAAAACCGTTGAGAGTGTTGTTGCTTCAATGGATATCCACATAATTATTGGATTTGTTATCGTGATTGCAACATACATGCAAAGTAAAAATAAATTCATAAGAATATAATATTCTTTTATTCGCCTAAATCCGATCATTCCTTTTGCTTGTTCACATCTTAAATATCCTACAGAATGAAGTGTTGCAACAAATCCTACAGTAACTGTTATCCCTAGAATAAGCGCTTCAAATGCGCGTACCGAAAAAGTATCGCTTATTAAATATGCGTTTTGGCTTAAAACAGTGTAGATTATTGATAGAATAGCAATTATTTGTGTTCCTACCGAAGCTATAGCTATTTTTTCAAGCATGCTTCTTTGTTTATTTACAACGATAGACGCGAGTATTGCGATAATTGGTGAAATGAATAGTAAAAGTAATAACATATTATTTTTTAAGTTCCCTTAATTGTGTTACGTCAATTGATCCGAAGTGTTTGATTATAGTTCTGACAAAAATACTTGAAATAATTATCCAGAAAAATACATCAAAAAGCATGCCTATCTCTAAGGCAGCAGATTGTTGTAAACCCAAAAAATATCCAAAAGTAAAAATACAATTCTCCAAAGACAATATGCCGATTATTTGAGAAATAGCTCCTTTTCTATTGATAGTAAAAAATATAGACATTAGCATACCCCCAATTAGTAGAACTCTAAGTAGTGGAGTTAACGCTGTAAATGGTGAGAAAACATCCGATTGCGCAAAAATACTTAATATAACCAAACATCCGAGTGTCATCGGTACATTCAAATATGTAGTGGCCGATATGTTGGCTTTGTGTTGCTTAATAATACGCAGAAGCAACTGTGGTGCAATTATTACTTTTATGATCAATAAAATTATTGTTACGATTCCTATCTCAAATGACATCTCATGGTAGGATTTAATACCCATTATGGCAACAAGCATGAGGGATTGAATAAGATAAGCAAAAATAAGAATGGTATTTTTTTTTGCAATATTCATCACTACAATACATAGAAAAATAACAAGAGCAAATAGCTGTAGTTGAAAAATTATATTCATATTAAATAGTGACTGTAATGAGTGATATTACGCAAAAAATAAATCCGGTTAGCAATAGGTCGGGAAGTCGGAACAATCTAAGTTTTGCCATGCTTGATTCAAGAATAGCAACCCCGACAATTAGTGTTGTTGCTTTTACGATGACTAGTATGAATGGAAAAAGTAATGAAGAGAGATTGGCAGTTGTTGAAAGTCCCCAGGGAAAAAATAAATTGACTCCAAGTATTATAAAAAAAATAAATTTATTTGCATTAGCCCATTCTATAAGTGCCAGTCTTTTACCTGAATATTCCAAGATCATTGCTTCATGAATCATCGTCAGCTCCAGATGGGTTGATGGATTGTCAAACGGAATGCGTCCGGTTTCTGCCATAAGTGCGATAAAAAAGCCCATAAAGGCGATGACAAATGGCAAATAGTTAAAGAACGGTAGACCTGAAGCAGTTGTTGCCATAAGTATTACGTTTGTAGTGTGTGTGACCAGGGCAATTGGCAGGAAAGAGAAAAGCAAAGTCCCTTCGGTAAGAGCTGCAATTGTCATTTCGCGGCTTGATCCAAAACCTCCGAATGCGCTACCTACATCAAGACCGCTTAACGCAATAAAAAAAGTCATTGTTGCCAATAAATAAATAGTAATAATAAAGTCTCCGAAAAATGAAAGAGATTCGATGCTTCCCAAAAGCGGAATTCCGAGCGGAAGAAGAATACTCAATCCAAACAGCAAGAAGGGTGTCAGGTAGAATATCCACGATGCGTCTCTGGCTATTACTTCATCTTTGTGAAAAAGTTTCCATAAATCATAATAGGGTTGGAAAATTCCTGCTCCGCGTCGATTTTGCATATAAGCCTTTACTTTTCTGACAATTCCAACACACAGAGGGGAGAGTGTGGGAAGCAAAATAAGTTTTAGAATAATAATAAAAATGCTCATATTAATATCTGGCAAAAATTAACAGACCAAGCAGTAAAATAAATATATATAACAAATATTGATTAACATTTCCGCTTTGTATTTTCCTTATTTGTTTTGAAATAATACTCAAGCCATTGTGTAGAGGGTAGTATAAATATGCCTCATAAATATTGACAATTCCCAAAGTTACTGTTTTTGATTTTGAGAAATAGCGTATATCTGCATCGACATATTCTATTTCATGTTGTTTTGATGGTTGGAAAATTCCTCTAAAAATAAGTATTAGTGTTCTTGAAAACCCCGTTGCAGTTATTTCCATTTTGGGGCTTAGTGCATTAAATCCACAATCCCAAACTGTGCGTAGAACCACCTTTTGTTTTCTACTGACAATATATACAAGTCCAAAAGAAAGGGCTATGAAAACTGCCATAACCAAGAAAATAACTGGCATATTTAGATGTGCAACGTTCTGATTTACTTGAAGAGAAATGCCTGTTGATGAAAGTGATGAAGTTTTACTTGAAAATAGTGACAGGTTTTTAACAATTAGTTGTATATTTGTTATAACAAAAAAAGAAAATACTCCAAGGGTCAGACATAAAACAGCCAGTGTTCCCATGCTTATTAATAGTAAAGGTGATACCTCTGTTGCTTTTTCACTTTCTATGCTTCGACTTCTTGCAAGAAATGTAATACCAAATGCTTTTACAAAACATGCTGCAGCAAGCCCTCCGGTAAATGTGAGACAAGCCGCTCCAAAAATGAAAATACTTTTTATTAATATAGAAGAGGTTGCAATACCACTGAAGAGGCTTTGGAACGTGAGCCATTCGCTGACAAATCCATTAAATGGGGGTAGACCTGAAATTGCAACAGCGCCTACTAAAAAGAATATAGCAGTATATGGCATCAGCTTTATGAGTCCTCCATATTCTTCAATATTACGGGTATGAGTTTGAGAGATTACAGAACCTGCGCCCAAAAAAAGCAACGATTTAAATACGGCATGATTTAGTGTGTGAAATAGCCCGGCGGTAATTGCAAGCATTGCAAGAGAGGGCTGTTTTAATGCAATAAAGATCAGTCCGCTTCCAAGTCCCAAAAGTATAATTCCAATGTTTTCTATGCTGTGGTATGCAGGAAGTCTTTTAATGTCATGTTCCGATAGGGCGTACAAAACTCCAAGAATTGAAGAAACAGCTCCGATAATAAGAACAACATACCCGAGCCACAGTGGAGTTTGAGGAAGAATATCCAAAAACATTTTAAAAAGCATAAATATTCCTATTTTTATCATAACTCCGGACATAAGGGATGAAACATGAGATGGAGCTGCACTATGTGCCCATGGAAGCCAAATGTGAAAAGGAACAATTCCTGCTTTGGTTCCAAATCCAATAATCATACAAAGAAAAATTATAGTTTGAATAACGAATGGAATTGATGCGAAATGTTGCTTTATTGTTTCAAAATCGAAAGATCCGGTAAATTGAAAAAGAAGCAAGAAACTTAAAAGAATAAATGCGGTTGCCGCGTGAGTCATTATAAAGTAGATAAATCCTGATTTTATGATTTGAAGTTTTTTATTCTCAAATATAACCAAAAATAGTGAGCTTAGAGACATTATTTCCCAAACAAAAAGAAAATACAAAGCATTATGTGCGGTTATCACCAGAAGAAGACTTATGAGAAATATATTGTAGAAAAATCCAAAAACCCCTAAATTATATTCTTTTGCATATTGTTTCATATATCCAATCCCGTACAGTGATGCGGGTAGGGCTATAAGCGATACGATTAAAATAAAAAAAGCGGCAAGAGGATCTATGTGCAAGGAGATATTGAACATTGGGAATGAAGTGGGTAAAGTGGTTGTAAGGGTTGATTGTGTAATTAATGCTCCTATTGAGAAAATTAGCGCAAGTAATGAGCCAAACATAGAAAACACACTACTGACATAAGAAAGTTTGGTATCTCTCTGGACAATAAGAGAAATTATTGAGCCTCCCGTAAGCACCAAAAGCGATGTAAAAAATAAATTCTGCATAATAAATTATTGCTTTTTCTGATCTGATTTATCATCAATAATGTTAAGTATATATAATAATGAAGAAAGAATGGTCATGGCTGAAGGGGGGTCCCCAGGGATTTGAAAATTGACTGGAATGACATTATGAACGCCATCAAGTACAGCATAAGATCCTTTAAATATTCCTCCATCAATTGCATCATCGCCAACAGCAACAACTATTTTAGGGTCAGGAGTTGCCTCATAAGTTTTTTTCAAAGCCTCTGCCATATTTCGTGATACGGGTCCTGTTACCATTAACATGTCAGCGTGTCTCGGGGATGCGACAAAGTGAATTCCAAATCTTTCAATATCATAATATGTGTTTGTTAAAGCCATAAGTTCCTGTTCGCATGCATTTGTTGAGCCTGTATCTACTTCTCGGATTGCAAGGGATCCGCCAAACAGCTTTTTTATTTTTTTCTCGATGCCTTTTTGAACAATAGTAACGTCATTTTGCTGATTTATTATTTTTCTTGGAACGAGTGTTAAAGGAACTGATAATATTTTTGAATAAAGTGACATAATATTTGTTTACATGAAAAAAAATTCCTCTGCTTCGTAGCTGTAAAAGGAATTCTTAAATATCTGACTATGGCAGTATATTATATTTCAATGAGCTTAAATTATCAAGGAAAATTATCCTTGATAATTCTGGCTTGAATTTTCAGCTTACTTCTGCTAGAATACAAATTAGATCCAGAGACAATAAGTTCCGCCAGCTGGCGGATTAAACAAGAAAGCTTATCGAGGAAACGTTCAGTTTAAAATTAAAAGTTTAAAGTGAAAAGTTGAAGCGTCTTTGGGAAGGCGCTTTTTTATTGGTTTTAAACTAATAACTAACGACTAATAACTTTTAGCTAATAGATTATGGCATCACAAAAAAATATAACAAGTTTGGAAGAAATAAAGCAAAGGCTTGAGAAGGCTCAGGCGGTCTTTTTGGTTGACTATACCGGACTTACCCATATGCAGCTGGAAGATTTTAGACACGAGCTCGCAACCGTTAAAGCGGAGGTTGTAATTCTTAAAAATACATTGGTAAACATTGCATTTAAAGATAAAAAAATTGACGTTACAGAAAAATTGAAAGGGCCACATGCAGTCATTTTTGCAAACGAAGATCCGATTGGAGCGGCAAGAGTAATCGTTGCATTTAATAAGAAAAATTCACTTCCGATTATTAAGTTTGGAATTTTTGAAAATAATATTATCGAAGAAGGAATGGTAACAACACTTTCATCAATTCCTCCAAAAGAGGTATTATTATCAAAGCTTCTGGGACTTTTAAATTCTCCAATCACAAGTCTTGTTTATGACTTAAATTTCAATATACAGAAACTTGCAATTTTACTTAAAGAAGTTGAGAAGAAGAAAGTAGATACGGATGTATCCTAATTTTTATTCCGAATCAATCCGAATATATATGGATAAATTTGGATTAAAAATTCGTATAAATTAGTATTGAGAGGTGGTGACTACATATGGCAAAAACAAATACAGAAGAATTATTAAAACAAATTGAAGAAATGTCCGTTTTGGAACTTTCGGAGCTCGTAAAGGCTTTGGAGGAAAAGTTTGGCGTTACAGCCGCGGCTCCAGTCGCAGTTGCAGCAGCTGCAGGAGCAGCTCCGGCAGCAGACGGAGAGCCAGCTGAAGAACAAACAGTCTTCAATGTGGTCATCGCATCTTCAGGTGCAAATAAATTAAGCGTAATTAAGACATTGCGAGAACTCGCCCCAACATTGGGACTTAAAGAAGCAAAAGACTTAGTTGATGCAGCACCAAAAGAAGTGTTGACAGCAGTTAATAAAAAAGTTGCCGAGGAAGCAAAAGAAAAGCTTACTGCGGCCGGAGCAACAGTTGAGTTGAAGTAATCTTTTTTATTACTGAAAAAAAGCTCTCTTTTTTTGAGAGCTTTTTTTGTGGCAACTTTTTTTCTTCCGCTTCGCTTCAGATAAAAAAACAGCAGAAGAAGCTAAGGAAAAATTGACAGCCGCAGGTGCTACTGTTGAATTAAAATAAGCTCTTTCGTCCTTCGGACGACAAGCCCCTGAGGGAAGAGCTTTCTTCAGCTTCAATTCCTCCCCAATAAAATTGGGGTTTCCTTGAAGCTTTAGATAGTTTTAGTTTCTCTGAAGTTTACAAAAGGCCCCGATTAAATCGGGGTTTTTTTGTTGGAAAATATTTGCAAATATCTTTTATTTAAGACATAATCGAATCATGAGTGAGCTAGGTGAAGGACCGTCTACAAATAATACAACCATAGAAACAGTACGTGCAATTCCCGAAAGCAGAAATCAAATAATTACCAAAAGAGAAGAAATCCCAACATTAGTAGAGTTGCCTTTAGTCGAAGCATGTGAAAATTTGTATGACAGAAATATTCAGACACTTTCTTCTTCCGCAAATTCTAATGATATAAATCCTGAAAATCCCGATAACAGTTTTGCAAATATTATTATTGATTACAATTCATTATCCGGGGAAAATAAAAAAATTGTTGAAATTTTAATAAAAGATGGGAAAGCTGACATGATTGGCAATTATGACAATAGAGCTGTAGTTCGTCTGCGTTTTCCATTAGCAAGAGGCACACAGGTAAAAGAATTGCAAGAAGTCTCGGTTTGGATTTCGGAGCAATTTAGAAAACAGCCAATGACATGGGCTCCAACGATGAATGTCGATGATGTTGCTAAAATGTATATGTCAGAAGAAGTAAAAGATGTGGATCCGCAAAAACTTGCTGAAGAAATTGGATATTATTATTCACCTGAAGAAAAACTTTTCTATCTAAGCGAAGAACATTATAAAAAAGTTAAAGACGGTTTGGTTACTGGATGAGGTCGCTTAGGGATTCCCCGACATATATCCGTTTTATCGCTTCGGCAAGAAGAGGGGCAATAGAAATTACTTGAATTTTAGGATACTTTTTTGCTTTAGGATTAAGCTTGATAGAATCCGTAACAAAAACCGTATTTATCTTTGATGCATTAATTCTTTCAATTGCGGGATTTGAAAAAAGGCCATGAGTGGCCGCAACCGAAACACTTTTTGCACCCCGCTCTATAAGCATATCCGTAGCATTCACTATTGTTCCTGCAGTGTCTATCATGTCATCAACGAGAAGAACCTCTTTTCCTTCCACGTCTCCTATCATGCCTAGAGCTTCCGATTTATTTGCAACATCAACGTCTCGTTGTTTGAAAACCATTGCCACTCCTTGCGACTGCAGCCTTTTCGCGTAAGCAGTGGCTCTTGTCATGCCGCCCTTATCAGGAGAAGCAACCACAAGATTATCGTTTGAAAAATGGTTTTTTAAAACAGGAAGCACAGCAATGCTGGCATGCAGATTATCCCATGGAATATTTACAAATCCTTCCTCGGGTTCCGAGTGAAGGTCTAAAGTAACAATTCTGTCCGCGCCGGCTGCTTCAATTTCACGGGCAACAAGAGCTGCAGAAATCGGTACTCTTGACCTGTCTTTTCTGTCTTGTCTCGCATAACCAAAATATGGAACTATTGCCGTTATTTCACTTGCCGATGACCTTCTTGCCGCATCAAGCATGAATTTTAATTCTGCCAGATTATTATTTACCGGAGGAGAAGAAGGTTGGACAACGAATACATCACGCCTTCTGATGTTATCGGGAATTCTAATTCGTGTTTCTCCATCTGCAAATCGACCGGCAGTTTCCTGAATTTTGGTTTTCAATATTCTTCCAACTTGACGGGCAAGATCTTTATTTCCGTTTCCTGTAATAATTGAAAAATCAGGGGTGAATAAAACTGTTTCGGGGTAAGGGTATCTTCCTGTGTCAAGAAGATTATATGGTCTTGTTCCAAGATCTCGTTCTGCTCCTGCCATGCCAAAATTATAGCAGAAGAAAAATCGTACTCAAGAGGCAATAATTGAGTTTGGCTCGGTATGATTACCCATGTTGAAGCTTAATGTGCTAAAAATCCTTATGGAATGTAATTCTTTGTTGAAAAATACGCACGTCTCCTGTATAATCAATAAACTATGGCAAGCAAATGCAGCAATTGTGGTAAAAGTAGAATGATGGGACATAAAGTGTCTCACGCGAAAAATAGGACAAACCATGCTTTCAAGCCAAACCTTCAAAATAAAAAAATTGAAGTAGAGGGGCGAAAAATTTCCGTGAAGATTTGTACTAACTGTATAAAGCTTATGAAAAAGATTACCAAGGATAAGCTTGCAAAAATCGCTTTGAAACAAGCACAATTAGATACACAATCCCAAACTCCCTTGATAACTCCGTAAGTAGTTTTCTTAAAGGTTTTAAATATTCTGTAAAGTTTAAGTAAGTTTTAATTTTTCTAAAACGTTTTTTGCGTCTTTGCCGTAGCCGTTTATAAAGTCTTTATAGCTTACCGCATTTTTTCCTTCAACTTGAATCTTTTTTTGCGGGAATAATTTGATGAGTTTCTTTTCGCCACCGAGTGATGCAGTAAGATATATACCCGGCCAAGGAAAAAATGCCCTAATTTTTCGGTCCAGATCTTCTGAGTTTGGGAGTTTATTTAAGTCAATAGATCCATCTTTCTTTTCTATTTTTTGCGTCCAAAGTTCTTTTTTATGGTCTTGAGGTATTTCCTGAAATTCCGTTCCTTTTTCAAGTTTTTGTATAATCTTTTCAATCAGACTTGCGCCAAGAAAAAATAGTTTTTCAGTAAGCACTAACATGGTTTCATCACCGTTTAAAGACATTTCAATTTGTCCTAAAATTGGTCCATGATCTACCTTATCGTCAAGTTTTATAATTGTAGTTCCGCTTTTTTTATCGCCATTAAGAATTGTAAATTGAACAGGTGACGGACCTTTATATTTTGGTAAAAGACTTGGATGAATATTAAAAATTCCTAAAGGAAAAATACTAATTATTTTTTTTGGAATGATTGCGCCATAGCTTGCGAGAATTCCAAGAGTCGGTTTTAGCTGTTCTATTTTCTCAATATCAATCTTTTCTTTTAATCTTGATTGGATAAAAGGAATATTATTTTTTTCCAAGTATGTTACAAATTTTCCTTCAACTTCAGTTGTCACAACAAGTTGCAAATTGTGTTGTCGCAATTTTTCAACAATCGGAATGACATAATATCCCGAACCGAAAAATACAATCCGTTGCTTCATATACGTATTTTACCACTAAATGGTTTGAATTGGAGAGCTCTTAGGGGTATAATTATCGCTCTATGAGTCAAATAGAAAGACATATTGTAAGAAAAAGGGTTCCGGGGCTACCAGGACAAATGGGATTTGAAGGAGTAGAGTTTATCGAAAGAAATCCTGACAGAAGTAGATTGGTTGAATCTTTTCCCGTTTTAAACAACCATCCAAAAATTAGATACAATGACGAAAATGGTAAGCCATATATTCTTTATTACCCTCCGGTAACAGGCCAGCCTGCAGGTAAAAAGATGGCACAGAGGGAGTGGCGGGAGTTTGATGATGTTGAAAGTGCTCTCCGCGCAGAAACCCTTATAAGAGATATTTACGATAAAGATGATGGTGACGTCGCCGCTAGAACGAAAAGCGTTATTCGCATGGTAAGCTCTCTCTCAAAACAATTTATGGGGCAGGTTTCAAAAGAAGACTTGATGGAGATGGAAAAACTTGCGGCAAAAGTTTTTGTGGAAGAAAAATTTGCAAACGCAGTTTCAGAAGAAAAACAAATGGTAGTCAGGCAGGTATTAAAAGCAACAAGGAAAGATATTCGTGAACAAATAAATCCTCCTCGTTCAGAAATGATTCTTGGACATGTAAGAGTGGGGCTTGTGCAGGAGCGTATAGTAGAGCAAATAACAAATAAAGCGCATAAAGGCGTAGTGGAGACTTTAAAACGGGAGCGTGCGGTAGAGCGTTTTATGCTTGAGCAGGCCGCTGATTACGCAGAGTATGTATCGACATTAAAACCCGGAATCGGTTCCCCATTAAGAAATGCTCTGCCCGGAATAGAAGATTTTTTCAGAAGAAACATGTCTCACGAAATAATTAGATTAAAACCTTATTCTGACGTTGCGGTAGAGTCAAGGTTTTTAGTTGCCGGCCGCGCCGATAATTTAATTGATCAAGCCATTTTAAAAGGTTATCTTGGAGAACAAGAAGCGAGTCGTTTGCTAAATTTCGGTGTGCCACAAATAAGACATATAACAGTGTCAAGTTTTCATAACAGATTGCTTGGAATAGCCTCTAAAATACGTTCCGTATTAAGTCAAGGAGACATTAACCTTTTACCTGAAGAACAAAGACCGACGCCAAAAGGACTTTTTGGATAAACGTCAGTAAACTTTAATTGCTTGATATTACCGGTACTGATATAAATTCTGCAATTTTTTTGATCGCATCAAATCCTGTATTGTTTTGTTTTTTTAGGTTCATGTTTATGTTTAAAGAGTATTCTTCCCCGTTTGCTAAACAAAATGTTAAACTATCTCGATAAAAAAATAATAATTTCTGTTTGATTAATTTAATTTGAATGATCGATGGAATACTTAATTCTTTATTGAAAGTAAATGGATAAATTACCCTTTTTATTTTTATTTGTCCGTTTGTTTTATCTATTATAATACTTAATTTGTGATGGCCAAACATAAATCCTAATAAAAAATCAAGAATACCAGATATAAAGTAGTATCCTACGAGATCCGTTTTAAAAAAGCCAGTAAAAATAAAAATGGTGCCTATAACAAAAATCAAAATAAGAGGTAAGAAGCCGGCATAAAAAACATGACCTTCATAAAACTCCAAATTTTCTTCAGATTCTTTAGTAATTTCCATTATCTAAATTTCTATTTCATCAAACACGTCTTCGCCTTTTTTATTTTTATGGGATCTGTATAGTTGTTCTTTTTGTTCCATCACGTGTTTTGTAAAAAGTATTCCGTTAAGATGGTCCATTTCGTGTTGTATAATAACAGCAGGAAATCCCTTAAAATGTTTTGTATGAAAAGTTCCATCTTCATCCTGCCATGCAAGAGTCAATTCTTTTTTCCTGCTAACATTCCCCCAAATATTTGGTAATGAAAGACAGCCCTCAAGCAGTTTTTTCTTTGACGATTTTGGCTTGTTTGCTTCAATTTTTTTTGAGTTAGAAAACTTTAAAACGGCCTCATCTTTTGATTCATGTTTTATAACAGGATTTATATAAATTGAAGTAGGTGATTGATCGCTTGGTTTTGTTAAAAAAAGACGAAAAGAAAGACCAACTTGAGGTGCAGCAAGTCCCACGCCGACGGGATCAACTGTTGCGATAAGAGTTTTCTCCATGTCGATAATTATATTTTTCAATTTTCTATCAAATTTTTTGACCGGCTTAGATTTTGTTATCAAGATTGGATTTGGAGTAGTAATAATTTTCATAAGGCGAATAGTTTACCACCAAAACTTGCTCTATTCAACTTAATATTTTCCTTCAAGGCTTTTGAGAAGCTCTTGCGCTTCTTTTTTCGGGGCGATATTTTCAAGTATGTACTTAAGATGGCTTGCCGCATCCCTTCTTAATTCGCGGGCTTTTGCCGGATTTTTAGCGTCATAATCTTGCGCAAGCTTTATGTTAATTGCCGCAAAGGCATTATGCGCATCTTCATAATTTGGTTTTAGAAAAAGGGATTTTTGTAAGTATTCTATTCCTTTTTGCTCGTCTCCTTTTTGGTTATAAAATAGCGCGAGATTATATGCAATTTTTGCGTCAGTTGGCGCAAGCTGTTCGGCTCTTTGAATTGATTTAACCGCTTCATCAATATATGCAGGATTCAATTGCGCAAGCGTATATAGAATACGGGTGCGGGACTTGAAAAATACGACGTTATTCGGGTGTTTTTGGATAACTTCATCTGAAAATTGTTTTGCTTGATTGGCAAATTGCGCGGCTTGGGTTGATTGGTTTTGTTGTTGTAGTACAACCGAGAGAGTTGCCAGATTTACCGCAAGTTCGTCTTTAAAAATATCTTCACCAGGTCTAAGTTTTAGAGCATTTGTTAGTGGTTCGTTGGCCTGACCGTACTCACCGATTCTATTAAGATTGTAGCCCAGTGCATATTTTTGGTCTGCCACCCAATAAGTTATAAGCATAAATTCTAAATATAAAATAACAAGCCCGACTATAACAATCAAAATGTATTTACCTGAGGTGATAGAATTGTCATCATGCGATTTATAATTTTGTAAAGATGGATCTTGTTTTTTCCAGACAGGAATACTAAATGTTTTCATTAAAGAAGAAGGAATTTCCAGTTCATAAAATAATAAAGGAATAAAGAATAAAAATAAGTTAACAATAACAACGGAAAATCCAAAAAAATTCGAAATAAGGATTGTCGCAAAACTTCCAATCAGAGCAAGAGAGATAGGAAAGTAAGAAAAGTCATGAGTCTTTCTTTTTATTAAATCTCTAATCGCTTTTATCAAAAACAAAAAAATAAATGCAAGATATGTGCCAAGTCCAAAAGCGCCCGTTGTCGCCAGATAATTTAAATATTCGTTATGGGCCTTATTGTATAAATAATCCCACTCGGAAGTCAGATTATGCGCAATAGGTTTCACTTTATAATATGCATATGCATATGTCTCAACCCCTGTTCCAAAAATTGGATTTTGCCTAAAAATTTCCAGAGCTCCCTGCCAGACAATAAGTCTAATTGTTCCGGAATCGCTTCCTCCAAGCTCTCCGGGCGCGGAAGGAGTTGGGGGTATTTTTGTTTGCGCGGATGATTTTTGCGCCTCATTTTTTACAGAAGCATTTTTTGCAAGTTGAGCGGTAACAATGCCTTTTAAACCTTCAAATGTTGTATATTTATCAAATCTTTTTATCGGATTTCCAAGAAAAAAACCTACCAGAAAAAAAATTATGTTTGCCACAAAAACATACTTAAAAAACTTGTCGCGCATAAGATTTTTTATTGAAAATTTATGCCGCCCTGTCGTAAACATGAAAAGGAGAAAAAAATAAATTTGAATACCAACAAAAAATCCGCCGGATGAAGATTGTGAGTTTGCGTAAATCAGCCCAATATAAAAAAGAAAAACCAGAATTAGATAAAAAGAAGATTTAAGTGAAATAAAATTATCTTTGCAGCGCACAGCAATTATTCCAAAACCAACCGCCAAAGGAATAAGTGTTGCCATATATGTTCCCATCCAATTAGGTTGACCAAGAGTCGAGAAAATACGGATAGTCGGCTGAAATTGCGCGGTCCAACACGCGACGTCAAATGTTCCTCTGAAAACAAGGCATGTCGGGTCATATCCAAAATGTGACGGGATTCCCCAAAGAGCAACAATAAGTCCTGAAATAAGACTTGTAAGCAATAATTTGTAACTTGCAGGGTGTTTTTCTCCGTGTTCGTGGGTTACCATATTGCTTGCAAAAGCGTAGTACAAAAACACATAACTTAGAGTTGATGTAAGGCCTCCATTAAAACGTGAGTAATAACCCCAGAAAGAAACGTGCTGATCAAGTGAAAATATTGTGGATATTACCTGACTTAAGGTAAAAAGTAAAAGCGGGATATCAAGCGGGGTTCGGCGGATTTTTATTTCTCCATTAATAATACATTTTGCGCTCCAAAGGAAAAAAATAAAAAGTGTAGCGCCAAAAACAAACCACATTTTATTAAATTCAAAAAGCTCAAAAGTCGCGGGATACATGAGGAGTGGAACGAGCGCGAAAATTGAATAAAAAGAAAAAGCAATAAGCCTATCGATAAGTTTGAGAAACTCGTTTTTCATTTATAGAATTTTTGTAGCGATTTTAAAAGTTTAGCACAGGTGAAAAGAAACGACAAGAGAGAGATGCAGTTTAGAAAATAGAAAATTGAAAATGGAAACTAGAAACTGGAAGGTTGAAGATGAAGGGCAGAAAACGGAAATTGGAAACTGGTTTTTTCGACGCTTTCTTTGATATAATGACTTATGTTTAGCCTTTGAAAATTGGTTTAAGCATGTAAAGTATGTTTGATTCTTTCTTTTCATTATTTTCCCACGACCTCGGAATAGACTTGGGAACTGCGAACATTTTAGTTCATGTAAGGGGTAAAGGAATTGCAATTCGCGAGCCCTCAATAGTTGCCCGCCACGTTAAAACAAAAAAAATAATTGCGGTAGGAATGGAAGCAAAAAAAATGCTTGGTAAAACTCCAGGGACAATTTCTGCAATAAAACCTTTGGAGCACGGAGTAATTTCAGATTTTGACGCGGCGGAGTATATGCTTAAATACTACATTCAAAAAGTGCATGAATTCGGAAGTCCAATGGGGCGTTTTGCCAGACCCCGTGTCGTTGTAGGGATTCCAAGCGGAGTTACAGAAGTTGAAAGACGCGCTGTTTGGGAAGCGGCGCTTCAGGCGGGCGCGCGTGAATGCTATCTTATTGAGGAGCCGATGGCCGCGGCAATCGGATCAGGGGTTAGCGTTTTTGAGCCGACCGGAGTTATGACAGTGGATGTAGGAGGAGGTACAACTGAAATTGCCGTAATTTCTTTGGGTGGAATTGTTGTCAACAGGTCTTTAAAAATTGCCGGAAACGAGATGGACGCGGCAATTATTCACTATATTCGTCTGCGACACGGCCTTCTAATTGGTGAAAAAACCGCAGAGGAGGTAAAAATAAAAATAGGAAGCGCCTACAATAAAAAACCCCGTCCCAAAACCACATCTATGGGCAGACAGGTCAAGATTAAAGAAGCAAAAGATGATATTTCTACAGCTCTTGATAATAAGGAAGAAGAAATACATACTGAGACAGATTTAATCGTGGAAGAAGGAAAAAAAGGAGAGAAAGTTGCAGTTATTCGCGGTCGGGATATTGAGTCCGGTCTACCAAAGAGTTTGCGAATCTCAGAAACAGAAATACGTGAGGCGATAGGACCGGTGATTTCTCAAATTGTTGATATGGTGATGGAGGTAATTGAGGAGACGCCGCCGGAGCTGACAAGTGATATTTTAGAACATGGAATTTTATTGACGGGCGGAGGCAGTCTTCTTCCCGGAGTTGACGATTTGATAATCGAGAGAACAAGAATTCCGGTGACAGTTGTTGATGATCCTCTTACAACAGTTGTTCGCGGAACCGCAAAACTTCTTGACGATGCCGCAATGCTTTCGCGTGTCAAAGTAACCGGCGGACTTAGATAAAAATAAGTTTGGTATAATCGAATTATATATGGAAGACAACTATGACCATTTACAAATACCAGAGTCAAGAATCGAGGAAGTGGTTGTCTCTTCAGACGAATTTGCAGGAATAATAAATTCAGAAAAGTTTTCAAAAGCACTTGCTCTCGCTAGTAAAACAACTAAAAAAACGAGCCGCGAAACCGGGTTCAGCGTTAGAATTGATAACAACAATAAAGTGTTTATAGGAGAAATCACAGCAGGAGCATTTGATGAAATTTCAAATGAAGTCGATACTCAAATTATATCCAAGATGGATACAAATGAAATAGATATGGATTGGGAACAAAATATATGTTCGACTCCTTTATTAAATTTTCATTTTCATCCAGATTCGGAGGGTGCAGTAATACCATCTAATGCCGATATAAGTAATTTTTTACGTGAAGAATCGCAAGCTTCTATAGGAGTAGGGCACGTGTTAAAAGACGGATCAGTAGACCTTCTTATAGTCAAACCTAAGAATTACCCTTTATATAGAGACCTACTCGAGGAATACGCTGATCAATTTGCCCACAGACCGACACAAGCAGAAATAATTCAGGGTCTTGAGAAAGCAGGGCTGTCCAGTATAGTTGTGCATTTTACTAATAAAAACGGGAAATTATCTCTCGACCCAGAGTCGGCAAAAAAAATTAATGAGTTGGGCAAGCTGAAGTTTAGTAAAGATAGTTTTTTATTTTAAGAATAACTAAACAACTATCAATTCATTGATTTGTTGGTTGTTGACTCGGCATTCCTAAATCAGCTGAAAGTCACCGGTGGATTAAGATGAATTTAATATGCGATATGAATATGTTTATGATACACACGCGTCTTCCCGTCGCCTAAGACAAAGGCGTCTTAAGAGAATAAGGAAATTTTTTTTCTCCCTTTTTATACTTTTAATTTGTCTTGTAATTTTTTTATTTATTTTTAAAAAAGCTAGAAGTAACAATTTAAGCCAAGAAATTATTTCTCCTCTTGCGCAATCTTTTAACGCATCAGTTGATACTGTCAAAAAAATTATTAATCCATCATCTCTGGATTCTGTTGTAAAAAAATCGCTTAATAATACTAATGGAACATATGCTGTTGCTATAAAAAATCTAAAAACCGGCGAAGCGTATTATCTGTCTAAAAACAAAAAATTTGAATCGGCAAGTCTTTATAAGTTGTGGGTTATGGTAGTTGCTTTTCGGCTAATAGAAAAAGGTCAACTTGATCCTGATAAAGTTTTGGTCGAAGATATTACCGATTTAAATATCGAATTTAATATTGCAACCGATGATGCGGAATTAACAGAAGGAACGTTTGAGTTAAGCGTAGAAAGAGCAATTAAGCAAATGATAGTTGTCTCAAATAATTATGCGGCACTATCTTTGATAAACGAAATCAGATCTTCTAATATAGAAAAATTTTTGAAAGACGAAGGATTTATTAATTCCACGACTAACCCATTGCCTACAACTACGGCTTCGGATATTGCGTCTTTTTTTGAAAAATTGTATGTTGGAAAACTTGCCGGTAAAGAGTCAACTGCAAAAATGATCGAAATTCTTAAAAATCAACAGATAAACGATAGGCTCCCAAAATATTTGCCTGAAAAAATTGAAGTAGCGCATAAAACAGGAGAGTTAGATAAAGTAAAACACGACGGCGGAATTGTATTTACACAAAAAGGGGATTATGTAATTGTTGTATTGTCAGAAAGCGATTCTCCGAAAAAAGCAGCGGAACGCGAAGCCCAACTTTCAAAATCCGTATATGAATATTTTGAGAAGAGGTAAGTTTAAAATACAGAAAATTTAACGGAGAATTCCGATAAATTAATACGCAAACCTCTAACTATCCGAACCATTAATTTCAAACAACTAATAATTTGCATAACTAATCTTGTTATATTATATTTATATATACGTAATTACATTGTAATTACAAAAATACTAGGTTCTTAAAAGTTTGAATTCAGAGAATTGGGATAAAAAAATTACGAGGGGATTTAGGAATAATCTGTTTTGTTTTGTGACCCCTTGAGAGTTTCATTATCGGGTACTTCGTTTCGAGTATCTTTCTCTACTTTTGTATTCTCTGCACTAGCAGTTCTTCCGTATTCTTGACCATGAAGTTTATATATGGCTTTTTTTACAGTTTCACTGTCCGCAGCTTTCGCTACGTCTTCTGCGCTTACCGAGAATTTGTCTCCAAGTCTAAAGATTGCTTCTTTTGTCGCTTCTTCGCTTTCTCCTATTTCTCTGCCTTCTTTCACTCTGGCAATAATAGCATCTTCTAAGGTTTGAGGAGTATCTTCTGTTGATCCTCCTTGATCGGAAGCGTCTTTTGTTCGCGGCAGCATTTTTTTCAACAGAGTATTTATGTGATCAAGAGTGCCTTTTCCCGTAAATACATTTTTTTTATAAATTTCTTTTAATACATCAGGAAGTTTTTCCTCTTCTTCTTTTTCCATCATCCTTCTGTATTCAAAATCTTGTAATCGGGAACTAAGAAACATAAATCTTTCGAGAACAACTGGATCTGCATTTTTCAAGCCTTCACCCTGTGCGGCGGATTCGGCGGCAAGTTGGCGGATAAGATCAAGAGAGGCATTCATCATTTGGTCCCTTCTAATCTCAATGAGTTGATCCATTTCTTCATCTGTAAAAGGTGTGCCATCAGGTTTGGATTGCGGAAACATTTCTTGCGCTTCAGCAAGCCATTGTTTTCTAATTTCAACCATCTCTTCAGGGGTTCGTGTTTTTGATAGTTCCGGCGCTCTGTCTGAAAGACTTGGATGTTCTGTGGGTGTTTGTTTTTCTCCTTCTTCTCCCATATAATTCTATTTAAGTATATCAGTAAACAGTTTGTCAATTAGTAAAAGGTTTATATTTATAAGTTTTGTTTGTTGTTGACAAAACTTCACTGGTGGGATATCATATATAGGTAAAGTTGCGAGATTTAAATATTTCTTGATTTTTAAGAAATGATACGAGCTATAACTACACAGTTTTCTTCGTAAAAGCGCTAGAAGCTTTTTTGCTTCTGACGTAAATCTCCCAACTCTGATATTTGAAGTTCGGTAACCCTTCGATATACTCAGGGTCATCGGTGCTTCGCACCTTGACAAGCAAGAAAAGATGTTCAGACAGTGGTAGGAACCTCCGCCTTTGGCGGAGAACCCTGCCTCGCTTCGCGAGGTAGGAATTTTTCCGATTAATTTCGGAGTTCTTTCCCTGTTTCTTAGAAACAGGATTTTAAATTTAGCGGAGTTGTCCGCCTCTTCGGCGAATTTAACTTCGTTAAATTTTTTTGAGAATTTGATCCTGGTTCAGGATGAACGCTAGCGGCGTGCTTTAGGTATGCAAGTCGAACGGCTCACTCTTTTTGGTTAGTATTTGATACGATAGTTGTATGTACTACGTATATGTTTTAAAAAGCCAAAAATACAAAACTATTAAAATCTATATTGGATTTACTTCAGATTTGAAAAGACGAGTTGAGCAGCATAATAGTTTAGAAACAAAATCAACAAGGTTTGGGATTCCCTGGAAGCTTGTTTATTATGAAGCGTTTTTAAACAAAATAGATGCTGTACAACGCGAATTACAATTAAAAACAGGAAGTGGTTCAATTGGCTTTTTAAAACGTAGAATTAAAAAGTCTTTGGATACTAGTTGAAAAGAGTGAGCAGTGGCAGACGGGTGAGTAACGCGTAAGAATCTACCTTTCAGTGGGGCACAACAGTCCGAAAGGATTGCTAATTCCCCATAATATCTCCGGATTAAAGGACTTAACTGTCCGCTGAAAGAGGAGCTTGCGCCCTATCAGCTTGTTGGTGAGGTAAAGGCTCACCAAGGCTATGACGGGTAGCTGGACTGAGAGGTCGGCCAGCCACAGGGGCACTGAGACACGGGCTCCACACCTACGGGTGGCAGCAACCAGGAATATTGGGCAATGGACGGAAGTCTGACCCAGCGACGCCGCGTGGAGGATGAAGGTTTTCGGATCGTAAACTCCTTTTGCCAAGCCTTTCACAGCTTGGAGAATAAGCATCTACTAACTACGTGCCAGAAGTCTCGGTAATACGTAGGATGCAAGCGTTATCCGGATTTATTGGGCGTAAAGAGTGTGTAGGCGGTTTTTTAAGTCGCGATTTAAAGCCTGTGGCTTAACCACAGTGTTGGTCGCGATACTGAAAAACTAGAGGGATGTTTGGGGTACAGGAACAGTTGGTGTAGCGGTGAAATGCGTTGATATCAACTGGAACACCGAAGGCGAAGGCATGTACCTGTAACTCTCCTGACGCTGAGACACGAAAGCTAGGGTAGCGAAACAGATTAGAGACCTGTGTAGTCCTAGCCGTAAACTATGGATGCTAGATACCCCGGAACCAAGTGCATAAACTTGGAATTTTCAATTTTAAATTTTTAATTTACAATAAATGTTTCAATGTTTGAAAACTTCAAATTCACTGAAAATTGTAAATTGAGAATTGGAAATTTCCAAAAGCTGTGCTTTTGGTTTTGGGGTGTCGTAAGCTAACGCGTTAAGCATCCCGCCTGGGGAGTACGGCCGCAAGGCTAAAACTCAAAGGAATTGACGGGGACCCGCACAACCAGTGGAGCGTGTGGTTCAATTTGAGACGAAACAAAAAACCTCACCAAGGTTTGACATGCTATCGTTTTATACTTTATGAAAGTTTAGTAGATCTATAGAAATATAGATGATAGCACAGGTGTTGCATGGCTGTCGTCAGCTCGTGCCGTGAGGTGTTCCCTTAAGTGGGGAAACGAGTGCAACCCCTATCCTGTGTTACATATCACAGGAGACTGCCCCGACTTTGTCGGGGAGGAAGGCGGGGCGGACGTCAAGTCAGCATGACCCTTATACCTTGGGCTACACACACACTACAATGGCGAAAAACAATGGGTTGCAAGCTCGCAAGAGCAAGCTAATCCCTCAAATTTCGCCTCAGTTCAGATTGGGGTCTGAAACCCGACCCCATGAAGTCGGAATTGGTAGTAATCGCGGATCAGCGTGCCGCGGTGAATACGTTCTCGGGTCTTGTACAAATTAAATGCGCCTGGCAGTTTAATAAGTCTCGCTGATAGTTTTCAGTCGGGATCCCGCACGAATATGAAATTCGTCGGGGCAAGATGGTGGAAATCCATCTTAATAGTTGAAGAACAGTCCCGATGGGTAACCAATCGGGATGAAGGGTTCGATGTATCGAAAAGCAGCCTAAAATAAAAAAAGCATTTCGACCTTTAAGTGTACTAAGGGGAAGAAATATACAAAAAGCTTTTTAGGATGTTTGAAACTGTTTATTAAATGACCCAGGGAGATCCTATGTGCATCAGAACTATAATAGGCCATAGGAAGTCAGCTGATTCCATAGTACCTTCAGATTATGTATAATTTTAATGTGGAGGGAAGGGATGAACTCTAAATTAAACCCTTATTATTTAGTAGGTTTAGTTGATGGCGAAGGTTGCTTTAGCGTAACCTTTAATAATCACAAAAGCAACCGCTTAATAGAAGTGAGATTGATTTTTGAGATTGAGCTAAGAGAGGATGATAAAGAAATTTTAGAGAGAGTAAAAGAAACTTTTGAATGTGGGAATTTATACAATCTTCAATATGAGAGATACAAAAAATGGAGACCACATTATAAATACAAGGTTTCAAACTTGAGTGATATTACTAAAAAAGTAATACCTTTCTTTAAAAAATATCCTCTTCAGGCAAAGAAGAAAAAGAGTTTTGAGTTGTTTGCTCAAGTAGCAAAACTTATTACTCAGAAACGCCACTTAACCCGCGAAGGGGTAGAAGAAATTAGATTACTAAAAGAGGATTTAGCAAGAGACTCGCTGGATGCGGGAAACCCGCACGTCCAGTGGGGAGCGGAATAGTTCTTAACCGCGATCACCGCCCGTCAAGGCAGCAAAGTCGGTAGCTATTGAACCCCGATTATTCGGGGGAGATAGAGATCGGTGATGAAGCTTAAGTCGTAACAAGGTATCCCTAGCCGAAGCTGGGGATGGATCACCTCCTTTCTAAAAAAACTTTTCTTCCCGATTTATTTGGAAAGAAGTTTAAATTTTTAGATTTCTTTCCTACCACTATCTGAACACCTTTGAAATTTAATGCGATGATAAGGGCAGCCTTTGGCTACCACTATCTAAGCATCTTTTTATTAAAAAAACCCGATTAACTCGGGTTTTTTTGTAGAAAAATAAGCGTTTAAAAATAGCTTAGTTAAAACTCCTAACTACGCATTTCGTTGAATTTGTATTGCTTCTATGAGACACTAAGTAAGTATTTATTTTTATGGATGTTCTTTTTTTAGTTTTCTCTGTATTAGCTTTTTGGATTATTATAGGGTCTGTATATATTAGATTCATCATTTATCCTTTTCGGTTACTGAAACCTTTCCGTTTATCGAAAATGTTCTTAATATCTGTAATAATTTCTACAAGTCTTTTTCTTTTGAATTTTTTCCGTCTAACTTACCTATTGAGCCGAATTAGTGGGGGATACGGACAAGATTGGGTTGGTCTTGGTCTTGGTATCGAGCTTTTAGTTTCAACACCCTTATTAATACCCCTAATTTTATTAGCGAATCTCGCTGGTAAAATGGCTCGCGATACAAAAGAGAGTAGTAAAGTTAGGTCTACAAGTTTACTAATTAAAAGGGTCGCTACTAAATTCATTATTTTTATATTAATTATGTTAATCATCACGCCTTATTTAGTTGGATTTTATGAAAGTCTGGCAAAATACAAATCTCTATTTTCTTCAAATAAACAATCAACACCAATAGAACGTTTTGATGACACAACTGGATATAAATACGTTGGAGAAATGTTATGGATGAAAATAGAATCATTTAAAATTGAAGAAGGAGGGGCAGCAAAGATTAGAGTTGATACTATTCTCAAGGGGAGCTTTGAAAAAGATATAGATTTATCATATATCCATATGGATTTTACACCCCCTGGTGGAAAGCCGGTTTCCAATGCTCCCATACCAACAGTTACAAAATATCATATGAAACCGCCGCAAAAATTAACAATGGATTTAGAGTATAATGCGATTGGAAAAGGTCCAAATTATACATTTAATTACAATAATTTTGGTTCTACTGTTTCGTTGGGAACGTTTCGTTAAAAAACCTATTAGTTTTTCCTGACACTTTTCAAGCATCCAAATACTTAGTTAAAAACACGACCCCCGATTCTATTGGGTTTTTTTGTGGCCTGCCCGCTAATGCCTGAACATAGCGATTGCAGGCGGGGGAAAAACTTGTATCTACTACTTTTCAAACATTAAAGATGAAAGCTTATATCCCTTAACTTATTAAAGTCAAAAATATCAATTATATTATCTTGTTTGCAATCTGAGTCTTTACTAGTTTTTGTTGTTCCCAAGAATTCATCTTTCCACCAATCAAAGTCAAGATTGTCGACTTTTCCTGACGATTCACCCTTGGCAGGGTCACAGGTGGGGATTAATGTTGGTGTTGCGACAGAAGGGGTAGCTGTAGGTGTTGCGATGGGACCGGTTGTGGGTGTAGCGGTAGGTACAGGAGTGTTTGTTGGGAATGAAGTCGGGGTAGGAGTTGGAGTGGCTGTGGGGTTTATAGATGAAAAATTGCGCCCAAAATACCAAACAGATTTACCAGAAGTAAAAGGACTTCTTGTTATATGAACCGTTTCAAACCAATTTTTTCCAGGTGCAGGTTGTGTTGTTAGCCATGGTGTAAAGCGAATTTCAGCTATAATTTCATCTTGGTCACCAAGCGGGGCTTCAACGGATTGGTACTGTGCGACTTCGCTATCTCCCCAGAACGTTACTTTGTTATCAAGTGGATGTTCAAGACCAATAAATCTTCCTAAAGTTAGGTATCCATCAGGATTGGGTTTTGGATAGGTAAGAGCATCGTATGTCATATTGTTTATTTTAATATATCTGACCAAGTCAACAAGTCCGTAATAATTTCCTAGAGCTAACGCCTCAACCGGACTGGAATCATCGTTAAGGACGACCTGAAATTTAACTTTTTGTTCGCCGTTGTTAATTGTCATCAATAGATAAAAATGTGCTCCGTTTGGAAAACGAGAAAATTGATATTTAGCAACGGTTTGCGTAGAAGTTTGAGAAACAATGCTTTGGATTATGGTTGCTCCATCAATTTCGGCATTTCCCCATACTCCTCCAACTCGGGCAATTGGGACTATATTATTATATTGTTGCCAGCTTCCGCTTGAAGTCTTGTAGAAAAGATCAATGATTCCGGTAATAGATGGAGAAGGTATAATGCGGATATATTCATTTTCATAATATGGTGGAGGTGTGGGTGTAGGACTTGCGACATTTACTCCAAAAAGCTTCTTTGCGAGATTAAAATTTTCTTCTCCATCCTCAGTTGTTGGAGCAAAGGCATATCCCTCTGTGAACCCGTTCCAAATATCAAGAGTAATTCCTGCAGTTTCATATTTTTTGGCAAGATTTTCGACCGAACTTCTCCATGCAGAATTATCTCCATAAACAGTGCCTGGTGGACGAACTAGATGATCATCATAACCGGGTAGGACATTTGCCATTAAAGGAATGTTTGAAGATTTCCACCTTTCAAGGATTTCTTCCGCTTTAGTTAATCTTTCATTCTCGGTATTACCGTCGGAAGTAATATTAAAAGGATTTATTGCAAGAAGCGATTGGGTATTTTGCAATGCATTTACATCGGGACCTTCATATGACCCGTTTGCGGGAAGCGGGGTAGGGTCGATAATAAAACCGATTTTCTGTCCTGTTTCAGACTCAATTTTGTTTGCTACTGTATCAAAAGCTTGGGCAAATTCTTGTGTATTTACAGAACCGACATGGATTGTTTCAATTAGCCAAATTACTTTCCTCTCCTGTCCATTTTTATCATATATTTTTAACCAATTTAAGTATGTTCCGTAAGTTGAGAGCAGCGACTTAATTCTTGTTTCCAGTTTTGATGTATCTTGCGGAAAATCTTTCCAGAATTCAAAGCTTTGTTGGGGATTGTCTGTATTTGTAACTACTTCAATAAGAGGTGCAACCATCATTTGTCTTGCTGCAGCTTTTTCAAATGTTTTTTTGTTAGCGTCGATAGTGCTTTGTGTAGGAGCATGCTGCAAATTTTCATTGTTTGGCCCCCACCATGAAAGTTTTATTGTATTTGCGCCTGCGTTTTTTATCTGGTCAAAAGTTTGGTTAAGATACGATTCTTCTGTCGTGTAAGGAGGATAATATTGGAGTAGAGGATGTCTGGTATAAAATTGTTTAACATTGTTATTTGGTAATCCGCCAAAAAAGAAAACGCCTTTAACTTTTTGCCCTGAAAATTCTGTGTTTGCAATTCTCCCCCAGTTATTTGTCGGTGATGGAGTAGGAGCAGCCTCACATCTATTTGTTGCTGGATTACAAAAAGTACAATTATTTTGAGCTACATTGCAATCAGTCGGGCAACTCGCTAAAGTTTCGCCAGCATCACAAATTCCATTGCCGCAGTAAGATGCAAATAACAAGGTATTCATAACAGTTGAATATGATGCTTTAGGAGTTCCATCCTTTTTCATAATGCCAAACGTATTTTCACAATTGTATAGAGGATCAGCAAAAGCAGGGTTATCTCTATATTCAAAAATGAGCACTGAATCCGCGCCACCTTGCCTTGCTCGTTCAATGTATTGCGGTAGTAATCTTTTCTGATCTTCCTCAGTCCATGTAGAGCTTCCAGTGCATAAACCTGTCTCAGTAACTATTACAGGTTTGCCATATGTGGCTTTTAGGTCTGCAGTATTCGCAGTTATAGCTTGTATTTCTGCTGAATCATTGTCAGGGTAAATATCAACAGAAATAACATCTAGATTAGAACCGATGGAATTAAAGTACAATTTCCAGCGGTCACGAAGAGCGGAATTGTAAGGCCAGCCTCCGCTAGTTGTTGTGATTTGAGCATTCGGATCTATGCTTCGAAGAGTAGTTCTTGCCTGGCCTAATACTGCATTTAGCTGGGAAAGATACGCATCACTTAGGGGAGATTTGCTGACATCATTGCTGAATTTATCAAATGCATGCAAATCAGATTCGCCTAATACTAGCCAAAGTCTCAATTTAGCTGTAAATCGAATGCCAAGCTCGCGATAATATGCGTCAGTTATTGTAAGATATTGAGATTGCGTATATTTGGTTTCATGCGAGCCAGACGCGTCAGAATAAAGTTTTGCCCACTGCGGAACGTTAGTTACAAGTTCAACCTGGAATCCTTTGCCGCGAGCATAATCGATTGCCTGGCTATATTGATCAAGACGACTAGGATTGCAGTTTATTGGTGAAGCGACTGAACAATCGATGGTTGCAGATGACGGGTCTGTTCTTGGGAAAGCCTCCCAGTCCCAGATGGGGAACCGTATTAGAATCGGTTTTAATCCGGCTGCAGCTTTTATGGCGTCGATATCCTGCTTAAAAACCTCATAAGTGAGAGGATTAGGATCATTGATAAAAGAAGTATCGAAATTAATGTGAGTGTTGAAACCAGCTGATGCCAGTGGAGGCAAAGCACAATCCGCCTGCTTATTGCATAGTGCATTGCATGCATTAAATTCTTGTGCTGCTCTTTGCCTGATGTCTTGTGATTTTCGATTAAGTAACAATGTAACCGGTATTGAGATGATAAGTAAGACAGTAAGCAGTGTGCCAATTACCTTCTTTTTGGATAATAAATTCATATACAAAGATAATTAATAATACCACTTTTAAACATATGCAGGCTTAGATCAAAACCCCGATTCTATTGGGTTTTTTTGTGGCTAAAAAATGTAGTTTAAAACTTTTAATCAGCCACGTTTTATGCTAAACTTCTATTCATGGCGCGGTGGCCTACCTGCCGGCAGGCAGGCGAAGTTCCGCCAAGGGCGGACAGGGTTCATGCGAGAGTTGGGAATTTTCTAAACTTGGTGCGATGGCGAAGTGGTAACGCGGCGGTCTGCAAAACCGCTATGCACGGGTTCGAATCCCGTTCGCACCTCATTAAGAAAAGTGCGGGACAAAACTTTTACTCCGATAAAATCGGAGGTAGCTGAAAGCGTTAGCGAGGGTTCAATTCCCTTCCGCGCCTCAAAACTGTTACATATTTATGAGTCTTTTGTAAAGAAGAATTTCCTCTTCGTGCTATAATAAACCTCAGATATGCCAAACGCAGAAAGACAGCTCGGATATTTCAGAAAAGTTGAAGCAGATGTAGAAAAAGCAGGAGGACTTGTATTGGCAGTTTTTGGTATTTTTACACATGAGCTTCAGCCCGTTGCAATGGGATTGCTAATACATTTAATAGGTAAATGGCGGACTCCTAAAACTGCATGATGGAAGAAAATCAAAAAAATTCAGAGCAGCAAAATTCCGGTCAAGAAAATAGAAAAGCAGAATCCCGTCTTCAAGAAGAAATACAAGCCGGTGAATGGCAGCGTTTGAGTAACTTTGAAATCTACAGAACCCGAAGCCGTCAAGGGAAAATTATCGCAACGCATCAGGCGCTTGCAAATAGAATAAAGCAACTCGAAACATTATTCTATCAGTTGGTAAAAAATCATCCGCAAAAATCAGTAAAACTACTCGCGGAAATAAAACGTTTGAGAATTTTGCTTGAATATCTTCTCCAAGCACTTATTTGGGAAGAAAAAGGAGAGCTTGAAGAACACCGAAGCCCTGAAGAATTGGAAGGGATGATTTAATCCTTATTATTGTTTTCAAGCTTACATCTCTGGTAAAATATAATGTCTGGGCATCTAGTTCATCGGTTAGAACGCTTTCCTGATAAGAAAGAGGTGCATGGTTCGATTCCATGGATGCCCACAATTTTTTTCTAAACCCCGTTTAAACTTTTCTCAGAAACCTTTTGTTCGTTCAAGATGTTATTTCGCTGGCTGTTGGAGTGTAATTTCCAGAGGAGTTGTTTGTTTTAATACCGATTCTGAGACTCCAAATTTTGTAACCATTGTTTTATTAACAAAGCTGATAAACGTTTGGGCGGGAAGGAGAGCAGTTGTTGCTTTTTGAAATGTCACTGTTGCAATTTTTCCGGCACCCTTTATTCCTTTTTGATTGGAGTTGGTAAAAAAGAAATATGATACTCTTCCAAGCGTAGGGTCAACTTCAGACAAAAGAACTTTGCCAAGCCCAAAAAACGAGGCGTCAAGTGGGGCGGCAATCTTAACGTTTGTTATAACTTTTGGATCGTAAGTCAATTCTACTTGAATACCTGAAATCTCATCATTTGACGTATCGGCAAGGATATCTACGCTTACCGGAGTTGAGCCGGAAGCATCAATAAGCGCGGGCGCAAAAGACAGTGTTGTTGATTTTACAACGGCGGCGATTGTTGGTGCAATAGAAGGTTTCTGAACAACCGGTTTTATTGATTGATCTGATGTTATTGCAAGAATTACCAAAACTGTTGTAGTAATTGCAAGAATAATTATAAGAAGTGTAGTTTTTTTGGGCATATACTATCAATTATCAATTATCAATTTTAAATTTTCAAGTACTCAATTTAGTTTAGTCGCCTTTTCTTCTCGAAAATCCTGTATAGAGAATACTCAAGTCAATTGAATCAACAAGCCCATCGTCATTAATATCAGCTCTTGATTTTATGGCAGCTGTACAGTTGTCGCGGGAATTTGTACAATCAAGCATCGCGTTGTAGTCTGCCAAATTAAGCTCGTTATCGTGGGCAGAATCAATATCTCCCGTTATAAGTTCTACTGTTGAGGTTGGTGTATAAACGGCCTTAGCAAGATTTACGATTACAGGAAGTACTTTTCGCAAAGAATTTGTAGTTCGAATTTTTACAAGATAAGGCTTTGCTGGTATTGGACCAAGATTTACCGACGCTTCGTATTTGCCGTTAATGTAAAACGCGACTGTTTCTTTGGCTAAAATTGCGTCTCCGTCAATTACCTCAATTTCAGTATTCCGTCCAAAAGCTTGCGGATTATTATTTTGTCCCCCACTTGTATTTGTACCAATTCCGGGAAGTGTGTATTCAATCTTAATTCCGACATCATTCTGGCCAAGCACTGGAGTTGGAGTAGGAGTTTTTGGCGTCGTCGGTGTGACGCTGGGACCTGATGTTGGTGTTGGAGTCGCGGTCGGTGTTGGAGTTAGTGTTGGTGTTGGTGTTGGGCAATTGCCGTTGAAGTCTCCAGGTGTACATGTTGGTGTTGGATTACCAGTTACCGTAGGTGTTAGGGTTGGTGTTGGGGTGGTGTTTGTGTCAACGACAGTAATATTTGCAACGCCGGGGAGACCCGT
>Ga0100387_10000351_pt1 | contig 38246 bp, 30 predicted proteins | sample CryGeymeta201511_FD_81547 | JGI IMG/M metagenome (GOLD analysis project Ga0100387, IMG submission 81547) | Groundwater microbial communities from Crystal Geyser aquifers in Utah, USA - Crystal Geyser metaG 2015-11 | ecosystem: Environmental > Aquatic > Deep subsurface > Groundwater | place... | reverse complement strand
GGAAGGTTTTTCTGTAGATACTGTTTATGACGGTAGTTTTGCTATTGAGGCAATTAGAAGAAAAAATTTCGATATTTTACTTCTTGATTTGAATATGCGTGATGTTCAGGGTGAAGAAGTACTAAAATTTGTATCGGACTATACTTCCTCGGTACAAATAATTGTTTTAACTGCCCAAACCGAAGTTAGAAAAGCGATTGAGTGCATTAGACTTGGTGCCTACGACTTTATTACTAAACCTTATAATTTTGACGAACTCCTTATTACAATAAATAGAGCATTAGAACATAAAGATCTCGTAGTTAAAAACCTCCTCGTATCGGAACAGTCAAATAAAAAATTTTCTACCCGTATTATCGGCGAAAGTCCGGAACTTCGTAAAGTAATTAACCTTGCAAATAAATCTGCGCAGTCCGATTCTAATATTCTTATTGAAGGTGAAACAGGCACCGGGAAAGAATTGTTTGCAGAATTTATTCATAAACATTCTGCCCGCTGTGATAAACCTTTTGTTGTTATAAACTGTGCCTCTTTGCCTGATCAATTAATTGAGAGCGAACTTTTCGGACATGAAAAAGGAGCTTTTACTGACGCTAAAAATACTAAACAGGGGCTTGTTGAAATTGCACACGGCGGCACTTTGTTTTTAGATGAAATTGGTGAACTAAGTCTTTCGCTTCAGCCTAAATTACTTCGTTTTCTTGAAAACGGTGAATACAGAAGAATCGGCGGAATTACAAATTTAACTTCCGATGTTAGAGTTATTGGAGCAACAAACCTTAATTTGTTGGAGGAAGCTGATAAAAAAACTTTCCGTCGCGACCTGCTTTTCAGACTTAACGTCATAACGTTAACTATACCCCCTTTGCGAGATAGAAAGGAAGATATATTGCTTCTTTCTAATCATTTTCTTGAAGCAAAGTCACCAATCCGGGCACGGAAGAAACTTTCACCCGAAGCGGAATTTGTTTTAATAAATTATGGTTTCCCTGGAAATATCCGCGAGTTAGAACATATAATTGAACGCTCAATCATTTTTGCCGAAGGGGAACATATTCGTATTGAAGATTTGAATCTGCCAAATATTAAAATTAAAGAGCCTTCCAATATTTTACCAGACGAGACTAAAGTTGTTAGTGACGATAGTATTTTGAGTATGGAAGAAATTGAAAAAATCCATATTGCAAAAGCGCTAAATTTTAATAAGTGGGACAGAGTACAAACCGCGAGACAGTTAGGGATAAGCCAAAAAACATTGTACACGAAAATTAAAAAATATCAAATCAAACAAGATTAGATATGGCAATTTCTAAATCAGCAGTTTTACAAATCCTTAAAACAAGCGAACGCGCTTATGCCGTAGCTGATAAAAATGACAAGATCATCTGGCATAATAAATATTTCCTTGAGGCTTCAGGGAAAGAAAAACTAACCGGAATTCAGGTAAAGGAAGTTTTTCCCTCTTTACCCGAATTAAATCTAATTAAAAGTGATGTTTCTGTTTTCGAGCTGCCAGACAACCGGGGGATAATCAAAGTTACTCTAATAGATTCAACTGCGCACAATGATAGATTTATAATTGAATTTGTACCAATTGATCGCAGTAACGATCAATCTGAAAAAAATTCTGGTTTGCTGTTTCAAAAGGAAATGCAAAACATTTTAACTCTTTTGGTTAAAGAAAACTCGCTTGACGTTCTATCGGAAGAAATTTTATTTCGGGTCATATCAATTAGCCGCAGCAACTTCGGGCTCGTTATAGTTTTTGATGAAAAAAAGGAATCGCGATTTATAACTGTTGATCCCGAAAAAAAAATTACCGATGAAACGGAAATTAAGAATGCACTACTCTCAAATTTTTCTTTTATTTCGAAGTGGTTTGCAATCAATAAAAAGCCTCTATTAATAAAACCCGAACAGGGAAATATTGGTTATAATCTTACCGAAATATTTAGATTAAAAAATATTGTAATAGCTCCCTGCTTTTTTGATAATAAACTTGTTGCCGCAATTTTGGTCGGAAAAAACGACAAGAATTATTTAGCCTCCGAAATGAATGTTGTGGAACAATTTGCAATACTATTATCATTCGCAACTTCCAGCATTTCAACACGGGAACTTAATGCAACGCTTGAAAATCGTTTGATGCAGGCTCAGAAACTTGAGACAATTGGAAAATTAACGAGCGGTATGGCGCATGATTTTAGCAATCTTCTATCGAGTATTTTCGGCAGTTTGAATCTCTTAAAAAAGCGTGTGACGCCGCGTGAAGATATAACACGGCTTCTCGACAATATCGAAAGTTGTTCGATTCGGGCAAAGGATTTGACCAAAGGCTTATTGTCTTACGGAAAACCAACTCCTAAAAGAAAAGAACTGATTAAACCGAATCATCTTCTTTCAGAAATATCAAAAGTAATTAATCAAACCTTTCCTAAGAATATTACTTTTGAGAGCAATATAGCAGAAAAGATTTTTGACATACTCGGTAACGGAACAGAGATTTACCAGGTTCTTCTTAATCTTTGTGTTAATGCAAAAGAAGCAATTGAAGGAAAAGGAACCATCAAACTTTCGGGAAAAAATTTTAATTTGAATTCACAAAATCTGATGGAACACCCTCTCCTCGAAAAGGGCAACTATGCTATGATTTCAGTGCAGGACAGCGGCACGGGCATTAAAGAAGAAAATATTCAGCAAATTTTTGATCCTTATTTTTCTACAAAAGTAAAAGAAACAGGCAGCGGACTCGGTCTATATGTTACTTACGGCATTATTAAAGCTCACAAAGGTCATATTGAGGTTACAAGCATTCCCGATGCAGGTACCAGGTTTGATGTTTTTATTCCCGCCTTCGAACCGAAGGAGTTGGAAAAACAACCCGCTCCCGATAAAATAATATTACTTGTAGATGATGAAATTATGCTGCGCGATTTGCTCGCCGAACTTTTAGAATCAAACGGTTATTACGTTGTTATAGTATCTACCGGTGAGGAAGCTTTGAAAGTATTAACTGAAGAAATACGAGCCGACCTGGTAATAATAGATTACAATATGCCTGGAATGAATGGTCTGGAATGCATAAAAAAAATACGCGAACTTAAATTTACTATGCCCATTATACTCTCCTCGGGCAGCCTATCAGTTGAGGAGAATCTTAATCCGGCGGAGATAGGCATAAACAGTATTTTATCCAAGCCTTACGAGTTTGAATCAATGCTGGGAACTATTCAAAAACTAATTTGATTTTCCAACCCCTTCGTCTTTGTCTTTCTTTTCAACATCAACCATTTTAATATCTTTTGTATAATCGGAGAAAGTAATATTTTTTACGGTGTTTAATTGATTAAGCACGTCGGTTATTTCTTTTATAGCAGTATCAATATAGGCAATACGCCTTAATATTGCTTCACGGGGAACTACGTCTTTTTTTAGTTCCCTTTTTATTGCTGCCGACGATAAACTCATTAACGTAAGCGGCTGCTTAATTTTATGATTCGTAGTTACAACGGTTGCCGCATAAGTATTGCTTTTCTCCGATTCAATTAGTTTTTTGTGCGCTTCGGATAGTTTTAACGCCGAGTGAACACGCGCTAATAATTCGATCCGGTTAAATGGTTTTTTTATGTAATCATACGCACCGGCTTCTAATCCTTCTTTTATATCTTCCGCGCCGGCTTTGGCTGTTACAAGAATTATAGGAATGTATGAAGTTTCGGGTTCGCCGGCAAGAACCTTACAAACCTCGATACCACTCATCTCGGGCATCATCACATCGAGCAAAATAAGATCGGGTAAAAATTCCCTTGCATTTTGAAGACCGGTTTTGCCGTCATAAGCAGTTAATACTTCATAACCCTCATGCTCAAGCCTATCCTGCAGCATAAATACATTTTCCGGTAAATCATCAACCACTAAAATCTTTTTCATTTTCAACTCATATAAAGTTTGGATAATATTTGGTTTATTTTTAAGGCGAGCGAATTCGCATTAATTGGTTTTGTAATATAATCATCAAAACCATGTTTTAGAACTACATCTTTATCACCTGCCATTGCCTTCGCAGTAACTGCAAACACCGGAATATTCAACCACTCTGATTTTTTCTTAATATTATTAATAGTTTGAAATCCATCCATTTCCGGCATCATTATATCAAGCAAAATTAAATCGGGGATTATCTGCGAAAGCGCTTCGAGGCATTCCACACCATTTTTTGCAAGAATAGTTTTATTCCCAAGCGACTGCACAATTTCATTTAATGTAAACAAAGTATCCGGATCATCATCTACAATTAATACGCTGCCTTTGTAAATTTTTTTATTTCGCATTGTTTCATGAATCTTTGCTCGTATTGAAGGCGCATCGTGAATTATGTCATCATCGTTTTCAAGAATAATTTTTTCTTCATACATATTTAACTTATCGCGTACAATCTTTAAAACATCGAGTGAATGTTTAGTGCCCGCAAGCGTTATCATCTCCAACGTTTTGTTCAGGTCACGAACAACCTCGACGGCAGTTGACGAATCTAAAGCCGCAATAATTGGAATATGTTTTGTACTTTTAGTCTGTTTCAGTTTATTAATTAAACTTATCCCTTCTCCTTTTTTCATCATTAAAGAAGTAATAATTAATTCCGGCTGAAGTTTGTTTATGTCATCCAAAGAAGCTTCACTCATTTTTACGAAATCCAGTATGAATTTACCTCCGGTTAGTACCTTTTGAACGGATTGCATTTCTGAATTATCCGCATCAACTAATACAATTCTCTCAATCTTTTTATTTGTTGATGAAGATAAATTTTTAATCAAAGTGTTAAGATTATTGTCAGCCGGTTTTACATAATAATCATAAACTTCAATGCCATGCCCTTTGTTTTCATTTCCTTTAATCATAATTGCTATGACGGGCACTGAAGAAGTGTTTGCCTCTGATTTAACACTTTGTAATAAATTCCACCCGTCAGCATCTTTCATATTCATATCTACTACAACGGCTCGAGGATTTATTTTTTTTAACTTTTCAATTACATCTTCACCATTCATTAAATAGGCTGCATTGTAACCAAGCGAAGACAAATACTGCCCCATGGTTAAACGTATTTCAGGTTCTTCCTCTACAATGAGCACCGGTTTTAGTAAAGCTTTTTGTAATTCTTCATTTTCGTTTTTAGGGTCGGTCTTAACTCCCGTTTTAATAAGAGGTATTGTAAAAGTAAAGGTTGAACCTTTATCTACTTCACTTTCAACAGACAAAGAACCATTTAGCATCCCTGCAATTTTTTTACATATCGCTAAACCAAGCCCGGTGCCGTTGTATTTTTTTGTTGATGTTCCGTCAACCTGACGGAATTCTTCAAAGATTAATTTTTGATTTTCGGGGGAGATACCGATACCGGTATCAATTATATCAAACTGAAGTTGGTCTTTAGATGGCTGCGAAATATTTAGAACCACATTCCCCCGTTGGGTAAATTTTATAGCATTTGCCATAAGATTAATAAGTACCTGTATTACTTTACCCCTGTCGGTACGTATCACTATTTGAGGTTCTGCGTTACGAATAACTCTTAAGTTTATATTTTTGTTTATAATCAGCGGGCTAATTGATGTTTCTGCTTCCAAAATAATTTCATCCAATAGAACTTCCTCTTCACGAAGCTCCATTTTACCGGCTTCAATTTTTGATAGGTCTAATATGTCGTCAATTAAACTCATTAAACGGCGGCTGCTTTTTAAAACTACACTTATTCTTTCCCAATCTTTACCTGAAAGATTTCCCTGATCGAGCACAAGTTCCGTTAAACCAAGAATTGAATTCATCGGAGTGCGAAGTTCGTGCGACATGCTTGCCAGAAATTGCGATTTTAACTTTGTAGATTCTTCTGCGCGTTTTTTCTGAACCTCCAATTCATTAGCTTTATCTTTTAATTTTTGATGAAGTTCAATAAGTGTTTCGTTCTGTTTTCTTACCTGAACATTTTGCTCCTGAAAATCATGGTTAAGGTTTTTTAATTCAACCACAAGATTTTCAAGCTGCATTAATGTTGACGCGTTTATTAATCCAACAGCAAGCTGCTCCAATACTTTGCTTAAATATTCCTTTGCCTCATCCGTGGGTTTTTCAACGCCTCCCAGCTCAAGCACGGCGATAACTTTATTGTTGTAGAGAATTGGTTGTATCAATATATATTTTAAACTAAATGATAATATTCCATCCGAAACAACCGGCAAATCGTCGGCGGAAGTTATTTCCATCGGTTCTTTGCTTGCTATTACCGGTTTTAAGAAATCCTGTTTTTCCGGTGTGGATGATTCTGGTTTTATTCCGAATGAGCTAATAATTTTTGTTTCCTCGCCATCAACCATAAAAATAGCGCCGACAGTAAACTTGCAAGTTTTTATTATTTTTTTTAATGACACGTCCGAGATTTCCTGAAGCGTAGCATTTTGATTGATGAGGGTTATAAACTCAGAATATTCCTGCTTCGCCTTTTGGTTTTTGTCTAGTTCATCAAGCATTATGTTAAAAGCTTTTGCAAGTTGTCCTAATTCATCATTTGTTTTAACCGGTATTTTGTTTTTGAAGTTGCCTTGTTTAGTAATTTCGGTTGCTTTACTAAGCTGTGTAATTTGGCTGCGCATTCTGTCGGTAAAAAGGAAGGTTAGGATTAAGGACAACAGCACGCCTGAAAACCCGATAATTATTAAGATGTACTTTAAGTTGGTTTTTAATTCCGAAACTTCATTAAGAGTAGTAAAAATTATAAATTCAAACTTATAATTTGAGGATGAATATTCGGACGGTCTGAAAAGAGAGGCAAGCAGATCGCTATTTTCTGTTTCTTTTGAATACAACCTAAAGTTATCCGTTCTGGAAAGATAATCGTAAGCCGATTTTATATCATAAGTATAAATATTGTTTACGGCTTCATTAGATACCGCAGCGGGAGTTTTCTGCCATATGAAAGCAATTTCAGCTCCTATTTTTTTTGCAAGTCCGGTAAGCTCTTCCTGCCCGAGAATTTTTCCAAAATAGTAATACGTTCCGTCTAAATAGCGGTATCCTTTTATAATTGCATATGGATTTTCTTCATTGAATTCTTCAATTGTAAAAAGCGGACTGTTGATGTTAACTGGATTAACGGACGCAACCGAGACAAGCATTTTAGTTGAATCGTTAATTGATTTGAGAATAAAATCCACATTTCTGCCTTCAAGCATCGGGGGTTTTATTTGCGGGTCAACGTCATCCCTCATTAAATATAAAAAATCATATTCTGTTTCTTGAAGAAATTCGCTGTAGAAGTAAACAAAATTGTTTACGGAATTTGAGAGATATTTTGAGTGCTGGGAACTGAGCAGGTTATACATTATAGAATAAAAAGCAAATGCCGCACTTCCCACTATAATTAAAACAATAATAAAATTAATGAACAGAATTCGATAGCTGATTTTCATTTAGATTAAGTATCTCTTTGCAGTACCTTGCGTATGGTAATTAAAAGTTCATCAAAATCGTAGGGTTTGCTAATAAAATCGCTTGCGCCCATTTTTGCAGAATCAATTGCGCTCTTTACGTCGGCATAAGCAGTTAGAACTATAATTTTTACTTTGATTTTTCTATCATGGAGTTCTTTCAACACTTCAAATCCATCCATCCCGGGCATTTTAAGATCAAGCAGAATAAGGTCAACAGGAGTTCTTGACAGGCAATCAAATACAGCAATTCCGTTGTTCACAAATTCTACGTTATACCCTACCTCTACCAATTCTTCCTTGAGAACAGTACAAAGATTGACGTCGTCATCGACAATTAAAATAGATTCCATTTGATTCCCTACTCTTCTTTAGGTGACTGATTAAACTGATGCATTTTTATTTTTTCCCTTTGTTGAAGCACTTCATCCTTCACAGGAGTTTTAGATGTATTAGGCCAGGCAAGTCTTTCTTTTAAAGGAGCAACTAAGGATGCTTTTATCAATATTACAAGTTCTTTTTTATTAATGCGCGTTTCATCGCTTCCGAAAACGTAGCGCAGACCCAGTACCCACCAGGGTAAATCTTTAAGAAACGGTATTCCGGTTCGTATCTTGGTTTCTTCATTAACGAACAATCCGCCAATAATCGTCTCTTCACCGTCGAGCATAAGCACTTGAGTATTTGCAAGTGTTTTGTTTATAATAGTTGTTTGAGGATCAGGCACATAAGAACTTCTTTCGGCATTTATACTAAGCAAAATATAATCAATTCCTTCTTGAGAATAGACATAAGGAGTCACTTCAATTATTGAACCTGTTGAATAGAAATTTTCTATTACGTTTCCTGAAAAATCTCTTTGTTTGATTGAAATATCAGAGCCAACCTGAAGCTTAGCTTTTATGCGATCGCGTACGGTTATATTTGGGCTGGCTATAATTTCTCCAACATTTTCTTCTTCAAAAAATTTGAACAAGGTTGTCGCTTCTCCAAAAAATCCGCCAACATCGAAAGTTGATTTTGTATTTAATTCAAATTGAGGATTTGTTAAAAGATCATTTTGGCTTCCACCACTGGATCCGCTTTGCTGCTGGTTCTGCTGATTAAGTAACGCTTCCCTATCAACACCAATTTTCCCTCCGATATCCAGCCCTTTGCCGGATAAAAGAAATTTCCAGTCAAGTCCCTTTTGTCTTGCTTCGCTTATGTTCATTTCAAAAAACACCGCTGAGATGTTGATCTCTCTCGAGTTTACTTCGGCGTAATTTTCAAATTTACGTTCTTCCTCTGTAACGGCAACTTTGCTTTTAACAATAATAACATCTTCTTTCGTTTCGTAAATCAATCCGTTCATTTGAGTAATCATCAACAGGACTTTATCATACGGCATACTTTGAATTTCAATATTAATCGGGGCGTCGGATTTAAATGTTGAAACTATTCTTCTTCCCGTTACACTTTCGCTTACCTTACTCAATAATTCAATTGCCTGGTTGAAAGAAAGAGTTGCAGCCATTGTAACAAGTTCGTCCGGATTGCGGTATGATTTCAACTGGTTTTCCATCCACTGCTGCGGCAGCAGAGTTTGGGAAACAAGTATAACGATTAATAGAAATAACTTTTTCATTTTTGCAATCTCATTTTGTTTTCATTCTGAATATTATCTTTTTCTAAACTCAACTCAACTTTTTCAATAATACCGCCTTTATTAAGAACAAAGTTAACTTTGTTACGGTCATAATTTATTTGTGTCAAATAGCCTAAGTAAACTTGTTCTCCTTCCCAAAGAAGAAACGTGTTCCCTTTTGCATCCGAAAGAAATGCGCCTTCGGGTATAAGCGCTAACAGCCGTGCGCCCTGCACTTCTAATAGGTTGTCAAAATTAGGCGGAATTTCGTTCTGTACCAAAGGATAAAAAGGATTGGAAGTGGATGGAGCGGTTAAATCATTTTCAACTAAAACAGTTGTGCTAAAACGATCGTTATTGGAATAATAAACATGAGCCGTTAATGTGAAATTAACTAAGAATTGAGGATAACCCTCTGCATCCGTTTGGATATAATTACTGAATGTAGCAGTAGTTACTTTTTTTAACTCTTTGCTCTGCTCGATAGCATAAATCAACTTAAAAATATCATGATAGTTTCCCCCGCCGCTTAATTTGTACTCGTGATAAAAGAAATCTTTTTCCGGGAACACGTCAATGTATTCAACATCTATCTGAGTAATCGAATTAAACGAATTACTAATTGAAGTTAAAAAATCAAAAAATTTAATCGAGGACAATTTTACCGGGATGTTAAATTTTCGTGCTGCCAACACAGAATCTAAAAGAGCAGATCGGGAAAGCAATGTTTGATATTGATTCGTAAGCATTTCCGGATCATAGTTATTTGCTTTAATCGTTGCTAATTGAGTGTTTTTTGCTTCAATGCTGTTATTCTGTACGAAAAATATAAACGCTCCGCCGGCTGCAAGTATGAAAAGCAAAAGAACAACAAGTACCAAAGTATTTTTAATTTTTCTGTTCATTCTACATCCTGCAGGTATCCGGTTTCACTAAAAGTAACCATAAATTTATATGCGTTTTTATCTCTTAATGATTCAAAGAGAATATTTTTTAAGACTGCATTTCCGCGTAATCGGTAAGCAAAATCTGTCAAAACATATCTGTTTAATGCATAACCTTCAATTACAATATTAGTACCGGTCTCGTTCACTATATTTGTCAGCCAGAGGTTTTGTCTTCCCCCTACAAATCCCGAAACGTCTTCAAGAATTCGGGACCATACTCCGGTGCCCGTTCCAGCCGAATCGAGAATGGTTTGTGTTTGATCGAAGTTATTTATTTTTCCCTCAACCTCGGAAATATTGTTCAGCACTTCCTGGTTTTGCCTCTGCAGAAAAGTTTGTTTTGTAAGTTCTGCATCAAGTTCATTTTCCGCTTGATTGTTTTGAAGAACTTTCAAAGTTATAAAAAATGCTGCCGCAAAAAGTAGCGGTATCATTGCATAACCATGCCATGCAAACTGGAATAACTTTTGGTCTTCCTTAACATATTTAGGAAGTAGATTGATCCCTCTATGCTCTTCGCTTAGATCGTCGAGATAATCATTTGCGGCTGCAATTGCAATGCTGAAAGACGATAATATTTCCCTCTGTTCGGCAGGCAATTGAGAAACATCCATGTCATCAAACTCTAAGCGGGAAACATTTGCTTCCGGGAAAGTGCCATAAAAAGAGAGGATTAAATTTTCTGAATCGTCTTCACCGCAAACAATAATATTATCGAGCGAAGTGATGCCGCCATTTTCCATTTCGAGAAGAATTTTAGAAAAATAGACATCGTACGTATGGAGGTTTAACGTCCCTATATCAAGTGTGCCGCCTATGTGCTGAAGTTTTCTGCCGTGTAAAAATATAAGTTTGCTGTACTCTTTACCGATATACACAATTAATGAATGATCGTCCGGAAAGAATTTTTTTCTTTTAGCCACATAATAGGCAAGCGATATTTCGGCGCTCTTTACAGCGGGAATTTTATAATATCTTTTCCCGTTATGACGTGCGAGAGAATTAATTAAATTAATACACTGCACTTCACCGGTTAAAAATACAGAGAGGAGAGATTTATTAACTAATTCAACATATCCAAGATTTTCTTTATCAATGCTTATGTTTTTTGTTTCTTGTATGTCGGTTAAAATTTCCTGAGTTAACTTAGTGCTCCCTGTTTGTTTACCTCTCTCAAAAACGTGATAGTAAATTGCCGGCTCGGTTAACGCAGGAACAAACAGCGCTTTGCTAAGATTGATACCTTTAAGTTCTGAATTGATTAACGCCGGATTAGAAATTCCGATCGCTCCATCCGGATTTTCAACCCCCTGAAAATCAAGACTGTCGCCTTCGATGTTGATAGACGAAAATGCAGGATCAATTTGAGCTTTATTCTGAAGAACATCGAACGAAGCGGTACGTAAAAGTTTTATTTTCTCTTTATCTTGAGATATTACGGCAATCTTTGTGTCGGTACCTTCGCAATATATACTGATTAAAGTTTTCAATTATACAGCCGAAAGAATTTGTTGAATTCTGGTTTTATTGTTTGAATAGGAAATTGCTGCCTCTAAAGAAATTTTCTTTTGAAGATATAGCCGTTTCAAATCCTGTTCGAGAGTCAACATTCCCTGCTGGGCGCCCTGGTTGATCATCATATAAATTTCACTTGTGTTGTTGTTTTTAATTGCCGCTTTAACACTGGGATTAACTATCAGAACTTCTTTTGCAAGAACCCGTTTACCATCAAGGCTTGGAACAAGCTTTTGCGAAACAACAGAAATTAAAACATCTGCTAATCTATTCCGTACACGATCCTGCTCATTAGGATGTACTTCGGCAACTATTCTATCAAGAGATTCAACCGCTGAAGAAGTGTGCAGAGTCGAAAAAACTTTATGTCCGGTATCGGTTACTTCTAATGCAGCCAGAATTGTGTCGGGGTCTCTCATTTCTCCGATTACAATTATATCCGGATCCTGTCGTAATGACTGAATGACCCCATCTTTAAATGAAAGCACATCGCGTCCAACTTCTCTATGCCGGATGATTGAGACATTAGAATTATGCACAAACTCAATTGGTGAAGCGATAATTACGATATGAGAAGGATCGAATTTATTATGATAGTCTATAATCGCATCTAAAGTAGTTGATTTTCCCGAGCCGGTAATGCCGGTTATTAGTGATAAGCCAAATTTTATATAATTATGGCTCATTGCTTTTAATGCCAATGGGTGAAATTCTAACGATTCGAGTGGAAAAACTTTGGCATTAATTGAGCGCATGTTAAGAGCAAGTGAATCAAGGTCAAAGTATGCATCGGCTCTAAAACGAACATTGGTTCTCCTGCGTTCGTAAAGGTAGGAATAACTAAAATCCAAATTCCGCGTAACAGACAAATACTTTCGTTGATTATTATTTAACAAGTTAATTATAATAACCGCAGCTTCTTCTTCGGTGAGTTGGAGGAAATCTTTAATGCGTTCTTTTTTTCCGTGAATACGCATCCAGACGTATCCGCCGTTACCATGCCCGCCTACTTCGATATCCGAAGCTTCGCGTTCAATCATGCTTGTAAGAAATTTATTAAATAATTCTCGCAAAACTATTTTTTCTTCGGAGGGAATTTTATCGGCGGTGTCAAGCAGATAAGTCACCCTGTCCGGACCGATAAGCGCCGGAGGAATAGTTTGAACTATTTTCTGCAAGATTGTTTTTGCTTCAGTAATTGGAACCAATGTTTATCCGGTCTATTTAAAAAAATTTATACTGAGCGGTAAAAAGAACGGTTAAAATATAATGAAAATATTGCTCTTTTCCGCAATTGTTTATACTTCTTAAAAAATTCTAATTCAAAACCGATGTTATCTGGTATTTGATTTTTTGCAAAGATGAAGTTCTCAGACGTTCAATAATACTTTTTTTTGCCTTAATTAACTCATAAATGAAAGCAATTTTTACGATTTATTGAAAAAGTTACCTGGAAATAGAAATAATTACTCCTCGGATGTGCCGGCAACTACTTCTTCAATGGATGTTAAACCCAATTTAACTTTTTCAAGTCCTGCTTCACGGAGGTTTAGCGATCCATCCCGTTTAGCTTGAAGCCTTATCTTTTCTTCATCAACATCTTCTCCAGATTTAACGATCAACTGTCTTATTGCCTTAGTAAAATAAAGGGATTCGTGAATAGCAAGCCGTCCTTTGTAACCCGAATTATTGCATTCGGGGCAGCCTTTTGCTTCATACACTGTATAGTTTCTCCATTCGGCTATATTAAGACCAATTGCATTCATAAACTCTTCATCAAAATTGCCAACCTTTTTTTTACACTTAGGGCAGAGCCTACGAATCAATCTTTGTGCCACTATTAGATTAATTGCATAAGCAATTAAAAAAGGCTCAATTCCCATCTTGTATAAACGCGCAACTGCACTCGGCGCATCGTTTGTATGAAGCGTTGAAAATGTTAAGTGCCCGGTGTTAGCTAACTTTATTGCAACCTCGGCGGTTTCTTTATCTCTCATCTCACCCACAAGAACAATATCGGGGTCATGCCTTAATATTGATCTTATTGCTTGTTCAAAATTCATCTTATAACCAATCTTAAGCTGACGCGCGCCTTCAATTACATATTCAACCGGGTCTTCAACAGTTAAAACATTTACTGTAGAATTTATTACCTGATACAATGCAGCAACAAGCGTTGTACTTTTACCGCTTCCGGTAGGACCTGTAAGTATAACCATTCCTTGCGGCTGATTGATAGCTTTAAGAAAAGTTTCTTTTGTGTATCCGGTTAATCCGAGTTTATCAATATCCCTAATAACTTTTCTATCATCAAGAATACGAATTACAATACTTTCAAATTTGTTTTTAAGTTCGGTACCAACCATAGGAAGCACCGAAACTCTAAATCTTATAATAATGCCGTCAATATCTCTCTGAATAAAACCATCCTGCGCCCTTTCTCTTTCAAATCTGTCCATCCCCTTTGCACGGTCTTTAACAACAGCAACTACTGCTTCGGGCAAAGTACCTTCTTGAACATGCCATAACTGTAGGTTCCCGTCCACACGCATTACTATTTCAGTTTTGTTTCCGGATTTAGGGACAAAATGAATATCACTTGCGCCTTTTCTTACGCCTTCAACTAAAGCGCCTTCAACAAGATTAATGAGAGCGCTTTTGTTAATTTCGGCATCAAGCTCTTCTTCACTTAAAGAAGTATCGTCCTGCTGAATCTCAAGTTCGGAATTAGCTTCTTCCATCATTTTGAGATACACATTTTCCGGTGGAAGAATAGTTGCGATGAGTTTATCGTAATCTTTTTTGCGTATATAAATTACCTCGTACTTTTTGGCATTAAGTCCAAAAGCAATTTTAGGAATGTTCCTTTCCGTTGGATCTATGGCTGCAAGTATTAGTTTGTCTCTTATTCTATCATCGTACATAAAAGGAATAATTTTATGTTCGAGCATTTGAGATTTAATCTGTTCGCCGGAGTTATTCATTGTGTTTTTAATAAAATCCAACCTCGACTGGGGTAGATCTTCCGGCTTACTGTCGAGTTCTCTGAACGCATACAGAATTGCAACTTCACGAAAGATCGTATCGTGGTCGTACTTAAAATCCTGCACCAAAATTTGGGCAAGGTTTCGTTTGATTTTGCTGCTGTCGTTCGCTTTTGCAGTTAATGCTTTTTCGAGAACCTGAGCATCTATTATTCCTTTTTTAAAAAGAAGATAACCGATTTTATCGGTCATTTCTAAATTGGTATCTAACATTTTAAAATACTTTCATAATTCTGTTCAAACTCTAAAACTTGCGTAACTCCCGGTTGTTTTGGTGATACTGTAGCTGTTTCTGCCGATACAAGTGTTAATAAAATCATAACAACCATTATTATCATTGCAATAAAAACCTGAATCATTTCAATAACGTTTTTAAGTTTGTAAACAGTTTCGCTCTCGTAGTAATTAGCTAATTGTAACGCTGTGTTTTTTATAGTCCCGGTTTCTTCACCGGAATGGAAACGGTTTAAAGCTGTATCGGTGAAAACACCGCTTGCTTCAAATGCATCGGTTATACCGATACCTTTTTTAATCATCAATGGTATGGCAACATTTTTTATTCTCTCTTCAAAATAAGAGTTGCCAGCCGCTTCCGATGCAATTCTAATCGGTTCGATGCTTTCTGCCGAACCGCTGTAAAGAGTATAAAAAACGCGGCAGAAAACTTCAATTAGCGTTTTGTGAATAAGGTTGCCAATCATTGGCATTTTCAAAAGATGTTTGTCGAAAAACATACTTCCAAATTTTGTTTTTGCAAAACGCCATAAAATAATTGGTGGAAGAAGCATTGCGGCGCCAACCAATAATTTATTGCCCATTATAAAATTACTGATCTTTAATGTAAAAGCTGTCATTGGCGGCAGGTCGATTTTAAACTTAACGAACAGCAAGGCTGTCTCTGGGAAAATGTAACCGACATAAAACATAATTGCGAGAAACAGAACGAATAATGTCACCGCAGGTGTTATTAAAGCGCTCCTCAAGTTCTTTTTAAATTCCTGTCTTCTCTCTAAAAATTTAGCTGTTGCTTTATAGATTTCCGCCATGTTGCCGCTTTTAGAAGCTAAGCCCAGCATATATGCAGTAAACTTACCAAAGATGGATTGATACTTCAAAAAAGTGGCTTCGCTGTCAGCTCCTTTTTTAAGATCGTTATTTATTTCTCTGAGAGTTTCTTTGAGAGCTTTGTTTTGAGTATCGTTAATAAGAAGTGTTAAGATTTCACCATAAGCCAATTTTTGGTCTAATAATTCAGCGCTGATTTTTACGAAAGTTACAATTTCGGTTTGGGGAGGCTTTACTCTAAAATCAAACAACTTTCTGTTTACCGAAAGCACACTATAGCCGAGGCGCGATAAGGCATTTTCTACTTCATCTTTTGTGAATGCTTTTTGTTCACCCCTAATAGGTTTTTCGTTCCCCTTTTTTGCTTTGTATAGCCATGAATGTTTTTTCTCAATGTTCTGTATTGTTAACTGATTTTTCTCGGCGAGTCTTTTAATTTTTTTCTTCGCTTCAGCAACAGAATCTGCAGTGAGCGTTCCATTAATGGACTGACCTGTTGATTTTACGGCTGTAAATCTTAATTCTACCATCTTGCTAATCTACTTTTATTTAGAAAATCTCTTAAAGAATATGATTAAAAAGATTTAAGCATACATCTATTTAAAAAATAATACTTTTTATTGTCATAAAAAACGTTTTTGAGAGAATTATCGAAACCAGAAAATTAATATGGCTCTATAGTATTGACAGTTAACTTTTTGTCCCATAGAGATCCCTTCGGGATTTTTTGTGTCGAGCCTGCCCCGCATCTACGGGGATATTTTGAGATAATTATTTTTCCCGTTAGACTTTCCCGCATGGCGGGATGAGCTCAGTCGAACGCTAACGGTTTAATTCTTAATTATTAACTCACCTTACGCAAAATTTATTATTGAATAGTCAGGACCTTTAGAACCAATGAAAATGTCAGTTGTAAAGCGAGATTTATCTCGCTATCTGCGAAAAAGTAATATTTTCAAGGCATTTATGAGCGAAATAAATTTCGCTCTACAATTATTATACAGCCTTTAAAAAGTAAAATTTAACTCTGCGTAAGGTGAGTTAGTAAATAGAAAAAAGGAAATTTATTTTGGAATAAAAATAACCGGAATAATAAAAATTGAACTCAGTAAAAATAGAGTGTCTGCAAAATAGTCCGTTAGCTAACAGATTATTTTGCAGAAACTCTAATGATTATACCACAACATATTAGTTCCGTAGGAACTACCTGTTTGTAGAAATAATTACACCACAACGGTTTATAGTCCCATCGGGACGTCCTGTTTATGATAGTTTTGAAAACAATTTTGTAATACAGTACGCTTTTACGGAGCTTCGTTATTTAATTGTTTATTTTTTCTACCATTCAATTCTAAAGACTTTTCTTTAGAGAATCCATTAGCCAAAGAGATAATAGAAACAGGAATTAGATTAGTATAGAGTTCAAAAACAAAAGGCGGGCAAACCTCGCTTACCCGCCTTCAATTTAAGAAAATTCTCAACGATAACTAATCTTCTTTTTCCGGTCTCCGGTAATTATCGCTCAAAGGTTCCATCTTTAATGAAGGTAAAATCTATTCATAATTTGCTCAACCTTTCTTTCCAATAACCCGGCTTACGTGCTAAGTGGGCAATGGCTACAATAAATGCTTCATCCTCTTTAATCTGGTAAATTACGCCAAAAGGGAATCTATTGGTAAAACATTTTCTTGTATTAGTAGACAACTCAGGAAAAGCTATCGGGTACTTAATAATGCGGCGAATAGTAGAGTAAACTTCATCCAGGAACTCTAAACCCAACTTTCTTTGCTGAGTTTCATAAAAATCAACTGCTTGAAACAGTTCATTGCGCGCTTCCGGATGGAATGTAAATTTTAACGTCAAAGCTTGCTTCTAATTTCTCTGAAAACTTGTTCACCATCTATCGCTTTTATTTTGCCTTCTTCATATTCTTTCACACGCTTTTCCGCTTCCTTTGACCATATGCGGTCCATTTCTTCACTGACCGGAACATTAAGACTACCGAGAAGTTTATCTACTAATTCCGCTCTATCTTCGCGTGGAAGAAGAAATGCTTCTTCCATAAATTTTTTTGCAACTTCGGTCATTTTTATCACCTTACTTAATTTATTTTTTAAAAGTTATCTTTTTCTAAAATCAATTACAATTGCTGAATTAAACGACCTTCAAGGTTGGCAGTTCGCCAACAACAATAACCTTGAAGGTCTGTGATATTATAAAAAGACGGATAATCCCGACTTACCGGGATTACCCGCCTTCAATTTAACAAAATTCCAATTAAAAATTAATTATCAACAACGGTAGATATACCTGTTGATTTTACGGCTGTAAATCTTAATTCTACCATCTTGCTATTTTAAGTTTGTTTAGAGATAAATGTCTTAAATAAGTCACCTTACGCAAAAATTGTAGTGCGAAGCGGTAGCTTCGTAAAAAACATCCGTTAGCTAACGGATTATCGAAGTTTCGCTTCGATTTACAATACAATTTCAGACTTCTGCGTAAGGTGAGTTAAATAATATAGTCAAAAAGATTTAAGCATACATCTATCTAAAAAATAATACTTTTTATTGTTATAAGAAACGTTTTGGTAGAATTATCTAACACACCTTACGCAAAAATGTGGGACAAACTCTATTTAGCCCCCAGAATTAGTAACCAACCTAACGCAGAATTTGTAATACGAAGCGAAGCTTCGTAAAAAATTGGTATTTTTTCGAAGCTTCGCTTCGATCTACAATATAATCCCGCAATGCGGGACAGACTTCTGCGTAAGTTTAGTTTAGTATAATTCTGTGGAATTCAAGGGTGATTCCCCAAAGGGACAAGTTGAGAATCGCCCTAAGGTTTCGTCATTTATGTAAGCCGAATTATTTTTACAAATCAGCGCAAAAAAAAGGCTGGCAGAAGCCAGCCTAAGTTTTAACAAAATAAAAACTTTTTATTCTTAATCAGCGGCTGCAATAGTAATACCGCCTGCACTGGTTACCGTAGCTTTCTTAGCAACCCCGGATTCAGTGCCTGTGCCTGTAAAAACTATTGTTGCGGCTGCTGTAGAAGTAACCACGTAAGTACCATTAGCGTTAGAAGCTAAACCTGATGGCATAGTAAAACCGACAAAGGAATTACCGCCGCCGCCCATTGATGTTGGTTTTTTGTAATAGCTCATAGCCATTGATGCTAAGTTGTTTAAATCACCTATAACAGCATCTGTGTTTGCGCTAATTGCATTAGCCTGGAATAAATTGATTCCTACAACGATGGCGATACCGACTATGATAACGCCAAGAACGATTAAAAGAAGTTGTTGTTGTCCCATACGGACTCCTTATGATTATGTTTGTGAATAAATAAATTAATGAACTATTTCTGTTGTAAAACCATTTGCCGTAACCGTAACATTTACTTCGATAAAATCAGAGCCGGTTACTACTTCATTACCCTGACCGTTTATTACAACATTTTCTGCATTAATTGTAACATTAAATGTGCCATTCTCGGAAGTCTCAAGGTTCTCCGGAAATTGCCATCCGGTAAAACTATTACCGCCGCCGCCAAAGTTTGCCGGCATCCTATAGTACTTAAGCGCCAACTGACCAATAGAGACGCACTCGTTTATTAAAAGATCTCTTTTACTAACAATGGCATTTTCACGGAATAAACTAATTGAAATAGCTATTGCTATTCCAACTATGATAATACTAAGCACAATAAAAATTAATTGTTGTTGTCCCAAGATTTTAAATCAAAATGTTTCTACAAATAATTGCCACTTTATTAGAAAAAATGTGCCATTATTTGTAAGTTTTTAAAAGGGGTGAAATAGGCATATAAAAATTTGCGGTGTAATAATTACGTGTAATTTATACCGGCGAAGTTATAATTACCGATTGAGTGATTATAACTTAAAAAGTGAATCAAAACGAGCTTGTGAGAGCAAAAATCTCATTCTGAGTGGCTTCTTAAAAGTTATACTGCGATTTTGTGGCAAATAAATGCCATTGAAAGCGGCACATATATTGTTTACATACTCTTGATTAATTTTATTCATTTTTGGTTGACTATGAGCGGAACACAAATGTTTTTGGTAATTGGCGCAATTTTTCTTTTTGCGCTGTTGGTTCTAAACGTAAACCGAACGATCCTTCAGTCCGAAGGACAGCAGAGGTCGGCTGAATATATTGTCATGGCTACATCATCTGCACAAAATTTAATGAATGAAATTTCGACTAAAGCTTTTGATGAGGGAACAATTTCATTACCAGTTTACAGTGCCGATATACTAACACTGGAAGAACTCCTCGGCCCGGAAGCCGGAGAAGTTTATGGAAATTGCGGTGAAGACGACGACGACGGTGAAGATGACGACGATGGTGAAGATGATGACGACGGTGAAGATGACGACGACGGTGAAGATGATGACGATGATGGTGAAGATGACAACAACTGCTTTGATGATATTGACGATTACAATCTATTCACAAGATCAGACCCAAACGTACGTGGCGGAACATTTAATCTAAAAGTTTGGGTCAATTATGTAAACGATAATAATTTCGATGTCGTAATGTCCACTAAAACCCGTACCAAAAGGATAAAAATTGCAGTTGAAAATCCGTTTATGGCGGATACTTTATATTTATATAACTATAAATCTTATTAATATGAATCATTTACTAGATATTGCCGGATCTTACATTGTAGGCGGAATTATTTTACTTGCAGTCGTTGGTTTAACGCTGCATTTTTCCAGCCTTTCGCAGGACGTAAAAATGGCTGAAATTACACATAGGTCGTTAACCGATCTTGGAGAAATTATAGAACATGATTTTAACCGTCTTGGTTATCGCGTTGAAAATGGTAATAAAATTACATCAATTAATGCCAATGCAATTTCTTTCCTTTCTGATATTGATAATAATGGGACAATTGATACTATCAGTTATTCAGAAATTACAAATCAAAACGAAAAGTTTTTAAGACGCCGTGTTGCAAATCAAACCAGTTCGGAGTGGCAGATGCAAGTATCAGATTTGCTTATTGAGGGATTTGATTCGAACGGCGCTTCCACTTACACGATTAGTCAGATAAAGAGTGTTGCCGTTACGGTCATGCTCGAAAACGAAAAAGCTGAAGATGCTAATCTCGCCGGTAAAATCTGGAAGAGACAATTTTTTCCTAAAAATTTATGATATTTAACGAGGTTTAATAATGGGCAGAATGCTCTTAATAGTAGTGATGGGTGCTGGAATTATCTTTTCGATAGTCAGTTTAAATATTAATACGAGTAATACTTCTATGATAGGAAATGCCGTAGAAGAGTATGAAAATGTTATGGCTCAAAATTGTGCTTCAAGCGGAATTGATTTTGCCCTTAGAAACCTTTCGGACGATACTACCTGGACGGGCGTAGAAGACAAATCTCTATCAAACGGCACTTTTACAATAATTGTACAAAATACTTCCGCAAAATATTTTAATGGTCCGGCTGCAGGCATTACGAGAGCCCGATTAATTACTTCGATTGGAACTTATTCAAATTCTGTTGATACTGTAAGAGCGGTTCTTCAACTTCCAAACCCTACCGCCGGTTCAAGCCCTCCTCCTCCGTTTTTAAATTATGCAGTCTGCTCCGGTTCTAATCTTTCAATGAATGGGAATATTACAATTACTGATGACAATAACAACGATTGGAATTCTAATATTCATACTAATGGCAATTTCTCTATGAACGGCAACAATACAATAAACGGTTTTTTAACACATAAAGGGAATGCTTCTTCAAACCCGGCTTGGAAATTAAATACTGCAATTAGTCCAAATGTAAATCCTAACAGCGATCCGGTTCACAGCCAGGTTTCAGAAATTGAGATGCCGGATTATGACCCTGATGATTTTGAAGAATTAGCAACGCAAGTACACAATTCAAATGTAACTTTGTCCGGAAATAGAACCCTGGGCACAAAAGAAAATCCGGAAATAATTTATGTTGACGGAAATTTAACATTATCCGGCAATATTACCGGTTACGGAATGTTTTTGGTAAAAGGAAATGTTACAATCAACGGAAATGTAAACATTACTTCACTTGATGCGACGGGAAATAATCTAGGCATATATGTTAATGGAAATGTAACTGTAAACGGTAATGTTAAATTATATGCTCAAGTATATTCAAATAGTAATGCTAACTTTAATGGAAATGTTAAAGTTTACGGAGGTGTAACAACAAAAGGGACCGTTAATTTTAATGGTAATGTTAGTGTTTACTACCGCCCAACAACAACAGAATTAACCCAGCCTATCTGGCCCCAGGAGGATAGCGGAGAAGTCGAAGCAAGACCGCAAATAATCTCCTATTTTGAAAGATAAAAGTTAAAAAAAACAGCGGCTTTTATGTATTTGTTCTTAGCAGTTCGCGGGTAGTATATATTTAAATACATAGCCATTTTATTGTTTTTTCACTATCTTCAACTATCAATTTTCAAAGTTCAATATGACAATAAATTCTATAAGGAGATATTTATGAACATTTTTGCAGCGTTAAATTTTTTAAAATCCTATAAAGGATTTTCTGTTCTTCTAACAGTTCTATTTATAACCGCATCAATTAATTTTCTTGGTTGCGATGCTAAAGAAAATAAGGAACCTTCCGATGCACAATTAAAATTAGACAGCATTGTTGCTGTTGAAGCTCAGAGAGTAGCAGATTCTATCGCACAACAAGTTGCCGACTCAATCGCGCTTGCAGAGAAGAAAGCCATGATACCGGATATGATAGGTAAATGGACAGGATCTCTCGATGGCAGAGCTACTACGTTAACCATAACTTCACAAACTGAAAATACATTCAGCGGAACAATCGTTATTAATTACCGTCAGGTTTCCAGAAAAGCTGTTGCCGGAGCAATAAATGTTGAGAATAATAAAGTATCAATGCGTGATACTGAAAAATTCAGATATGCAGGAACATACTCGGGCACTTTGTCGGAAGATCATTTAAAATTCAGCGGTTCACATACTATTACCGCAGATAACAAAAGTTTTTCGTTTAGTTTAACGAAGAAATAATCATAAAACAAAATACAAACAAAGGAAAATAAGAATGAAAAAAATTATTGCAGCGTCTTTAATATTATTATTAGGCATAGTCCTCGCATCTTGCGAGAGTTCGACAGATCCAAATCCTGTGAATGAAGCCAAAGGTTCTATACTGATGATTTCAAATCCTGTAGGCGCACAGGTATATTTTAATAATTCATTACACGGAATAACACCAGATACAATTAAAAATGTAACACCAGGTACATATTCGGTTACTTTAAAACTAACCGGATATAAGGATACAACTATTACAGGTATTGTGGTTGTAGAAAATATAATCGCCACAAAAACAGTTACCCTTACCTCAGATGTTGATCTTGATAAATTCGGATTTACTACGCCTGTTAAAATTTACGAAACAGAAGGAACTACGGTTTCACAACCAAGCGGTTTGGACCTATCTACCGGTATGGCTTACGGTGTTTCCGGTGCAGATAAAGCATTAGTTGATATCTATTACTCAACAAGCGGTACGGGCGGACATGGTTACCTGGTTCAAAGTGCTGACTTAAACACAACTAATGGGTTAATACGCGTAACAAAATTTCAAGTTGGAACAAGTTCCAATATTTATGACGTTATTCCATCACCATTAAAAACAACCGGCACATGGACAAACAATATGGATGACCGCGAAACAAACTACGTTTTCTTATACGATCACGATGGTCATTACTCAAAAATTAAAATTGTTAACTATGGCGGCGGCAACCCCGGCGACCCTGCATGGGTTGAGGTACAGTGGCTTTACAACAAAACATTAGGTGACGTAAGATTTTAAGTAATTATATTTAAGATTGGAATTAAAAAGCCGCTGTCAATCGATCGCGGCTTTTTTTTAACAATTTTGTTATAAGAATAATGATGTCAAAGCATCATTGCTAATGGTTAACTTCTCAATAGTCTAAAATAGTATTGTTTTAATAAAAGAGTCTTCACCAAACAAATCTCATTCTAATTTATTTTCTAACTCGAATATATAATTCAGTCAACTGCGCTTCGCTTACTTCGGAGGGACAATCATCCATCAACGAAACAGCGCTTGCGGTTTTAGGGAATGCAATTACATCGCGTATCGAACTTTCGCCTGCAAATATCATCGCCATTCTATCGAATCCAAATGCAATTCCTCCGTGCGGAGGAGCGCCGTATTGAAATGCCTTCATAAGGAATCCGAATTTTGATTCAGCTTCTTCGTCGCTTATTCCGAGCGCTTTAAACATTTTTGCCTGAAGCTCCGCACTGTGAATTCTTATACTTCCGCCTGCAATTTCACTTCCGTTTAATACAAGATCATAAGCTCGTGCGTGCACTTTGCCCGGCTCGCTTTCCATGTACTGCACATCTTCAATTCTGGGCGAAGTAAATGGGTGATGCATTGCGAAATAGCGTTTTGTTTCGTCATCCCACTCAAACAGCGGAAAGTCGGTTACCCAGAGAAGTTGCGGTTGAGCATCTTTTTTTATTAGTTCCAAACGGCGCGCCATTTCAAGACGTAAAGCGCCCATAATGTTTAATGCTTTTAATTTTGCACCGGATAGTATGAAAATCAAATCGCCGGTTTTAGCGCTGAGTTTACTTATTATATTTAGTTTTTCTTCATCGCTTAAAAATTTTGCAATCGGCGCATCAAGTCCGTCTTCTTTTACACGCATCCAAATTAGACCGCCGGCGCCGAGTTTTTTAACAAAGTCTGTAAGCACATCAAGCTGATTGCGTGTATACTCGCCGCAACCGGGAGCAAGAAGCCCGGTGATAATACCGTTACTTTCAATTTGATCTTTGAATACTTTAAAATTAGTGTTAACAAAAACATTGTTTAATGTCACCATTTCAAGATTAAAGCGAAGATCCGGTTTGTCCGAGCCGTACTTTTCCATAGCCTCATCAAAGGATAACCGGGGTAATGGTAGTTGAAGTTCTTTGTTCCATATTTCTTTAAACATTAATCTCATTAAACCTTCAACAGTTTCAAAAACATCTTCCTGATTTACAAACGACATCTCAACATCAATTTGCGTAAACTCCGGTTGACGATCTGCGCGCAAATCTTCATCTCTAAAACATTTAACAATTTGAAAATATTTGTCTAATCCCGATATCATCAATAGCTGTTTATACTGCTGCGGCGATTGTGGAAGCGCATAAAACTTTCCTTTATGAAGCCGGCTCGGCACAAGGAAATCGCGCGCGCCTTCCGGTGTGCTTTTCATTAGCACGGGAGTTTCAACTTCAACAAAATCATTTGCATCAAAATATTTTCTTGCAAGCATATACATTTTATGCCGCAGAAGCAGATTTTTTTGAAGTTTACTGCGTCTTAAATCTAAGTAGCGGTATTTTAATCTTGTTTCTTCGTGAGTATCTATTTCATCTTCGATTGGGAACGGCGGAGTTTTTGCTTCATTTAAAATAATGAGTTTGTTTGCCATTATATCAATGTGCCCTGTTGGAAGTTCGGCATTGTCTGTATCAGCGGGACGTTTACGTACTATTCCTTCAACAGAAATAACGTACTCGTTTCTTAATTCCTTTGCGAGACGATGCGCCTCTGCATTAAAAGTCGGCTCAAATACAATTTGTGTAATGCCATAACGGTCGCGGATATCGATAAAAATTAATCCGCCAAGATCGCGTCTTGTGTTCACCCAACCGTTTAATGTAACAGTTTCGCCAATGTTTGTTTCGCGTAATTCACCACATGTATGCGTTCTTCTTTTGAACTGCATTATAAGCTAAAGCTCCTTCCGGGTATAGAAATTTGAGCCGTAAAAATAAACAATTAGACAGGGGCAAACAAACTATAAAGAAGTGAAGCGTATGGAACCATTGAGGAATTATAGTCTTTGGTGACAAGTAAATAAAACAGGCTGCTCAAATAAAGCAGCCTTAATTGCTTTCGCTAATTAGAACATAAATGTCAAACCAAATTTCACTTGATCATACATAAGAGGCGGAGCAGAATTAAAAGGCCAGTTCATTTTTTCTTCTCTTAATTCATAGATGCCATAAGACAAAGCGCCTTTAAGAACGGCATTAACGATAGGAGCTGCGTAAGGTGAAGAGTCGATAATTTCATCTATAAAATGATCGAGTAAACCCTGTGCTGCAACTTCTAATAAAGCGCTGCCCGCCCATTTCCAAAATAAATGACGGGGGAAAATCGCCGCTCTTTCATAACCTGCTTCAATTGAAATATTTGGAATTGGGTTTATCCTTAAACCGGCTTCGGCATGCGTACCAAAACGGAACGAGTCATTAAAATAATTAGCTATATTTTTATCAAAGTTCGCCACTGGTTGTTCGATCATTTTTAAACGTGACCACTCAATCCCGCCGGAATGATATGGAATAATTTCGCTAACGCCGAATTTATATCCGTAACCTTTTTCCCAGCCGAAACCAAACCTCCAAAGATTTGTTTCAAGATCAGGGTTGAGAGCAGAAATATTTTTCAAATCTGTTGTAGTATTTCCGATATAGAAATAGTTATACTTATGCCATAAGACTCCACACGTTCCGGGAAGTGTGTCGCGCCGTGTATAGCCAAGTTTCAGTTCAATTAAAGTTGGATCGGCAAATTTAGACCCAAAGTTTTTTAGTTTGATTTGTGAGATTCCGTACAGTGCAGAAATAGTTGGGCGCGATCGATTTGAAAATATATTAAATTTTATATCCCAATCATCCCAGCCTCCCCATTCATCCGCATCATCGTCTTCGTCCCAGTTTTCCCAATCTTCCCATTTATCTTTTGCTTTTGTGCTGTCTGTTTCCTGTGAAAAAACAGTTGGAGCAAACCACGCTAATAGTAGTATCAGTAGTAAAAATATTTTGCTCTTCATAAAAAACTCCTAAAAATATGTTCCTTTGAAAAATTACTCCTGCGATTTTATCAATAGCCATGCCTATTAATTTGATAGTTAGCACCGCATTTTCAAGCGGTTTATCAACCCCGCCGATTAGATTTTAGTACAATATACTTTTATAAAATATACAATCCGCATTATGAGCATCGGTAGAGGTCAAGCGTTACTAAATTTACCTTCGCAAAAATATTCAAATGAAACAAAACAGTACGATATTTTTTTTAAGCGGTTTATTTGTATGATTTATGTTTATAAACCGCTGATTAGTTTACGAATAATCTCATCAAGGTAAGGGTGAAATTTCCGAGGTAGATTTTTATACTTCGACTTAAATTTCTCCTTCAATAGTTCGAAATTATTTTTGTTTTCTTTTTTAATGTTACTTTCTATTTCCCTAATGAAAAGTTTTAACTTTGTTTTAACCCTTTTATTTACTTCTTCATCATTAGAAGTTGAAATCCATTTTGCCGTTTTTTCCTCATCAAAATTATTTTCAACATAAGATTTTAGAACCGCTCCGCTAAAATATTCTGATATTACTTTCCCGCTGATCACGCCAATTTCTTCAGTGATCTCATTAAATGAAGATTGAGAAAAATTTCTGCTTCGCAAAAGTTCTAACACAATTTCTTCAAAATTTAATTTAGAATGCCTTGCATCTATCTCATTTTTAAGTGACTTTATTTTTTTAACACACAGCAGCGCTTCTTTACCGGAAGCAACCTTCAACTCATTTTCAAATCTTTTAAGTTCTAATTCTTTCTTGAAGAGTAAAGTTTCAAGAATTTCTTCCTCTTTCTTCAGTCCGGTTAATTCAAGTTGTTTATCGTAAACCCAAAAGACAAAATCCGAAATGAACAAAAAGAATAAAGGGAGAAGCATTATCGAATACGCCAAACGAACATCAAGCAAACCGAACAAGACATAACTAAAAATAAAAAATGAAACAAAATACAACGGGTAGATGATAATTGGTTTTCCGAATTTAAATGTCTGCCACAATACAAATGCAGCGAGTGAAACGATAAAAACTAAAGCCGAGAGAAATATAAAATTGATATTTGTGAATCGATTTCTGAGAAGGTTATCAACAGCAAAGGCTTGAAGCGCTGCATTCGAAATATTGTCATCATAAGCTGTTTCTATGCCCGTTAAAAACTGAGCGCCGGTAAAGCCGACTATCACAATTTTATTTTCTAAATAAATTTCATCGTTTTCTACTGCATCAAAGAAACCGAACAGAGAATACTGCGTAAGTTTGTTTTGTGAAGAAATGAAGTTGACGTGCAAATCATTTTGCTTCCCCTCCTTTTTGTCAGAAAGTTGTAATGCGAATGCTTTTTCGGTTCTACCGAATAGATCAATTCTTAATGGAATGACTATATCATCTGCAGAAATAAAATTTATGTGCCCGGTAGAAATATTTTCAGTTAGAAGTTTAGTTGCCGGGTAACTTATAGAGTCCGTTACAAAATTTTTATTTTGCTTTTCGATTCTGCCGGCAATTGAACTTACAATTACTCGTCCGGAATTTTTTATTACTTTCGCTAAAAGTGTGTCGTCAATTGATTGCTTTACGAAACGGGAGCCTAAAACTATATCAAGCCCTATTTTTTTCACACCGTTTTTTGTAGGCTATTTATCAGTAAAGCAAAGTAGTTTTTATTAATAGGAGGCAGAGTAATTTTATCAATGTCATTTTTATTTATATCAACAATTACAATGTTGGTGTCGGGTACCAACTCGCCTCTTGCAACTGACAATATTTGTTCGATTGTTGAGTTTATTGTTCTGTTAATTCCGCCAAATAAAAACAATACCGAAATAGCTGCTATTATCAAAACTGATTTGATAAAAAATTTGTTATTGCGGGCAATCGGTTTAATCATATATTTGTTTGAAGGACATTAATAAATGGTAGAATAAAGCACAGTTAAGATAATAATCAATTTATAATTTTGCTTATGAATGAAGATAAAAATGACAAAGTAAATTTAGAGCTTATTTGCAGCCTGAGAAAAGACAACCCTTTTTATGACGAAGTGATTCTCAGACATAAAAACGCTTTATTAAAAGGAGAGTTTTTTTACATTGATCCTAAAACCGGGTACAGAGTTTTTACATCGGCATATTTAAAGGATAGGGGCTACTGCTGCGGAAACGGCTGCCGGCATTGCCCCTATTAGCAAAAAATGTGGGGCGTATTTTGCCTCGCCCCGCCGAACTTTATTCGTCACCCAGAATAATTTCTACATTTGTATCATTTAAATTTCGAAGATTTATCTCTGTTGCAACTTTACGGGCTACTTCCTGCATCGTCTTTGCGTAATCTGAATCAGGATTATCGAAAGCCATAGGTATTCCCTGATCACCGCCGATTCTAATTTTTGAATTAATAGGAATGCCGCCGAGGAAAGGAACTTCTAATTCTTTAGCAAGATTTTCCCCGCCGCCTGTGCCGAAAATATCGTACTGTTTCCCTGTATCGGGCGCAATAAAGAAACTCATATTTTCAACTATACCGAGCACCGGCACATTAACGCGGTTAAACATTTTCAAACCTTTTCGGGCATCAATTAGAGAAACTTCCTGAGGAGTTGTTACAATGATAGCGCCGGTTAAAGGAATGGTTTGCACTAAAGTTAATTGAATATCGCCGGTCCCTGGAGGCATATCAAAAACAAGATAATCTAATTCTTCCCATTCAACATCGGTCATAAATTGTTTTACCGCTCCGCTTGCCATTGGACCGCGCCAGATTACCGGAGTGCCGTCGTCAACAAGAAAACCGATTGACATTAATTTAATACCAAAGTTTTCGAGCGGTAACATCTTAGCCGATTTGGGATTCTGATATACTTTTGGTTTCTCATTTATCCCCAGCATAAGTGGAATGCTCGGACCGTAAATGTCCGCATCAATCAAACCAACTTTAGCCCCATCTCTTGCAAGAGCTACAGCAAGATTAACCGCGACAGTGCTTTTTCCAACGCCGCCTTTGCCGCTTGCAACAGCAATTGTGTTTTTAACTCCCGGAAGGAGCCGTTCTTTTTTTTCATCTTTATGTGATGTTACTTTGGTTTCAATATTTACTTTTACTTTTTCTAATCTTCCGAAGTTTGATTTTAGAATATCAACAAATTTATTTTTTAGTTCATCCGTAACTGCAGCGGGAGGAACCGGTAGAACAACATTTACTACAAAATCATTAACTTTTGTTTCAACAGTTTTTATTGAATTGAGGGTGAGGAGATTAACGTTTAAATTTTTATCTTCAATTTTCTTAAAAGCATTAAGTACTTCACTTTTTGTTATTTCTGCCATTATATATCCTTATTTATTTTAAAAAATTTTGTTTGATGATGGACTTATTAAGTCGATTGAAACGTTGGCTGATCGTATCATCATTTAGTATTACGGTACGGGCAAAACTCTTGAAACAATATTAAAAGAAAACAATTGAAAAATTATGATTTAAGAATCTTGCTTTTATCATTTATGCCAGAAACTTTAATGGTGTGGCTCATCAGCCACTCCTGAGTATTAATTCTTTTGTGTCCTTCCAAAACCTGTACAAACTCGTACGCCATATCAGGTTTTAGTATGCGTGCTTTAATATTATCTAATAAAGTAACGCGAAGTAATGTTCTTTTAAGAGTGTCCTTTAATTTATTATCTTCAATCGGGAAAGCAATTTCAACTCTTCGGTCGAGGTTACGCTGCATAAAATCGGCGCTGCTCAAGTAAATATTTTCTTTGCCGTCATTATAAAAATAGAAAACACGGCTGTGTTCGAGAAACCTTCCAACGATGCTAATAACGCGTATGTTTTCGCTGAGTCCTTCTACTCCTGGCACAAGGCAGCAAATTCCTCTAACTACTAAGTCAATCTTTACGCCGTTGTTTGATGCCTCGTACAAAGCAGAGATTAATACGGGATCGACAAGCGAATTTATCTTTATTATTATCTGAGCTTCCTTGCCGGCTTTTTTATTTTCAACTTCGTGCAGAATCATATTTAAAAATGATTCGCGCATATTGATGGGTGCAACAATTAATTTGCGAAAAGAAGTCTGTTTTGAATAACCTGTTAGATAGTTAAATAAATCAGAAACGTCTGCACATATATCTTCATCGCAGGTAAACAAACCAAGATCGGTGTAAAGCTTTGCCGTTGAAGCATTATAATTGCCGGTAGCAAGATGAACGTAGCGATTCACGCCATCGGATTCGCGTCTAACCACTAGCGTCATTTTTGCGTGAGTTTTTAGACCTACTAATCCATAAACAACATGCACTCCAACTTTCTCAAGTTCGCGAGCCCAAAAAATATTATTCTCTTCATCAAACCTTGCTTTTAATTCTACGAGGACGGCAACCTGCTTTCCCCGTTCGGCAGCTTCAATTAATGATTTTACAATTGGTGAATTTGCACCGACACGATATAGAGTTTGTTTTATGGCAAGTACGTCCGGGTCATCGGTTGCTTGTTTAATAAAATCAATTACCGGTGTAAATGAATGATAAGGATGATGAAGAAGAACATCCTTCTGCTTTATTATACTGAAAATATCTTCACCGTCTTCAAAAGGGCGGGGCATGACCGGGTAGTAAGGTTTCATCTTTAATTGATGTAGTGGAAGATCATAAAGCATCATGATGTCGCTTAAGCCAAGAGGTCCATCAAGCACATGAACATCTTCTTTTGAAATCAACAAATTTTCCATCAGGGTATCAAGCATAAAATCCGGCATCTTACGCGCAACTTCAAGTCTTACTACACGCCCAAATCTACGCTGTCTAATATTCTCTTCAATTACACGTAATAAATCATCGGCTTCATCTTCCTGAAGTTCTATATCAGTATCACGCGTTATCCTGAAACGATGCGACTCTACAACTTCTAAACCGGGGAATAACTGAGAAAGGTTTGCTTTAATCACATCACCTAACCAAATATATTTTGCACAAAATTTGCCGTTGTTACCGTTTTTTTTATTTGTGTCAATTATATGATCAATTTTCATCAACCTTGGTAGGATGCTGGGTACTTTAACGCGTGCAAAATGATTTTCACCATTCGGTTTGCGGATAAGTATTGCAAGGCTTAAGCTTAAATTTGAAATGTACGGAAATGGTCTTCCCGGATCGAAAGCAAGCGGAGTGAGAACCGGAAATATTTCTTTTTTGAAATAGTCAGTTAGCTTTTCTTTGTCGACGTCAGTCAATTCACTATATCTGTAAACAAAAACATTATGCTCGCGCAAAGCAGGCACAATTTCTTGTATCCAAATGTCCATCGTCTGTTGAAGCATTGGCTGCACTGCTTTTTCAATTTTTTGCAATTGTTCACGGGGAGTTAATCCGTCAATCGTAGGTTCAAGAATATTGGCGGCTATCTGTTCTTTCAGTCCTGATATACGAATCATGTAAAATTCGTCAAGGTTGGAATGGAAGATAGAAAGAAACTTAACTTTTTCAAGCAAAGGCTGTTCGGGATTAAGAGCTTCTTCCAAAACCCGCCGGTTGAACTCAACCCAACTCAAATCTCTATTAAAGAAATTATTTGAGTTTTTATATTTTTTTAATAATTCTTTGCCAATCATTGTTTATTTCCAAAATGAGGCGTTAATATAGCTTTTTTTGACAACTTTTTCTGTCCTAAAAATGAGTAAAGTTAAGGTGTGTCAATCGGCTAATGGTTAATCAAGTTCCCTTACTTAAAATGCCCTAAACCGTATAGAGACGCTATTCTTATCTCATGGAGGAACTGCCCTTGAATTTAATAATTTAGGAGGTAAAACAGAATTTCGCCAAATGTTTTTTTAATTATCGTCAAACAAATTTCGTTAAATTTATTTTACCATTTAGCTTCCGCTTCTATTCCCGTTTGATAAGATGTCGGCTGGAAGAAAGCTTTTTCAAATTTTGTACTGTCAAAAAGGTATTCATACTCATATTGGTAAAGCATCTCAACTGATTCTTTTGCAAGAGGATTAAACAATCCAGCCGCCTTCATCATCCATGATTTTAATACTGTGTACTTAGGATTTGCATTATAGCAAGCCGCCACCTTTTCAATAAATTCTTTTCCTGTCAGTGCATCTTTGTCAGTGGGCAAGTGCCAAATCTGGTTATATGCTGTTGGCGTATTGCCGAGTACGGCGGTTGCGTTGCCAGCATCCGGAACATAAGTAAAAGAATGCTTCACGCTATCATTTGCAAGCCAGTTGGCTGTTTTATGTGTTTTTAATTTTTCAAAAACCATAGGATGCGTGAATGTATTTACTGCGCCGGGTCCATAAAAATCTGCCGAACGCACAATCATAGCATTCAAAGAGCCTGCTTTTACTTCCGCCATCAATTGCTCGGCAATCTTTGCTCGTAATTCACCTTTTTTACTTGATGGGTTATACTGTGTTGCTTCAGTCATTTTTCCTTTAACAAGTCCGTATGAATAAACATTGTCAAAAAAAACGAGCTTCGAATTATTTTTTTTGCACGCTTCTATAACATTACTCATTATCTGATGCCATTGCGCCTGCCAAATACTAAGTTTGTATTGAAGCCCGACTGTAAGGTAGACCACATCGGAACCATGCACAGCTTTGATAACTTCCTCTTTATTAGTCAGATCAGCAGAATAAATTTCGTCAGTTTTATTAACCTGTTTGGGGTTTCTGCTTACTAACCTAATTTTATCTGTAAAGCGAAGTAAATTTTTTGCGGTTTCATTTCCTATACCGCCGCCTGAACCTAATATAGTTTGCACATAAACCTTTCTTTAAAATTTAAAATTATATAGTTAAAATTAAAAACTTCGGAAATAATATGCTTCTAATGGTTATTGACATTAAAAAAATTGATGACAAGACATTAACGCAAATAAAGCAGTCCCTTTGGAGAGGGAATTATCACTGCAAATTCCATTTAACTGTAAACTTTTATATTTTTGTTTTGAAGTTAATGTATGCCCCGGTAGCTCAGTAGGATAGAGCGTCGGTTTCCTAAACCGTAGGTCGGAGGTTCGAATCCTCTCCGGGGTACAAGCTTAGCCGAAGATGTGTACTCTTAATCTAAGAGAGTTCAAATTTCTAAATTCATGAAATTTTCGAGTTTATTTTTACGAAAGGGAATTTATCATTTATAATTACTTTGCCTTCGCCATTGTAATAAATTTTGTAATTTGAAAATATATGCCTATAGTTTATTCTCCATAAATCTCATTTACAATTCGATCAATTCTCTCTACCAAATCTTCATCAAATTCTTTATACGGAACATTCAAAACTTTAAGTACTTCTATAAATCTTTTATAACCGTTATCTGTACGAAGTTCAATCCATTGAACACCAAGCATATCCGCTTGCTTTTTATTCTTCTCAGATAATTTGTCAGCTAAAAATATTTTGGGTTCGCGCGCAAAAATTGCATCAGCGCTTTCAGGATTGCCTTTACCCATAAGTTTAACCTCTGTTCTTAATTTTTCACCGTCTTCAGAAAGAATATAAAAATCAACTTCTCTGAAACTTTTAGGGTTGTCTTTCTGATCAAAGTATTCAAACGGCACATTAAATAACTTACAAATACTTACCATCAGAGGTTTCTCAATTTGTTTCCCAACCGCGCTCCACATTCCACCCCTAATCTCTGCTCGTTTTACAGCAATTGTATTAATCACAATTAAACTTTCAATTACATTTAAATCTACGCTTACTCCTCTGAATTTAATTGTAAGTTTCAAATCTAATTCGTGTTCAGTTTCAGTTAATTCTTTTATTGCGTTATAAAGAGTATCATAATGTTCACTTGAAGCTTCAATAACAATTGAACGTTTTGCAGAATTATACATATTTGGAATTTTCTTCTTATTAAGTCCAGAGTTAATCGCTATTTCGCTTGTTGAAAGTTTCAGATTTAAGAATTTCTTCTTGTACCGATCAACCGTGATGTCTTCGCTCTTTAATTTTGCTTCTACAATTCTTTTAAAGAAATCAATTGCGTATTGAAGAAATTCAGCGTTACTAAAGTAACTATTTATTCGGAAGGGATTAGATATTCTAACTTGTTTGCATACTCATAAACTTCTAACTCACTACCATTTAAAAAAGTTTGGTCTTCAAAAGATGTTACTATCCACCGCCATTGTTCTTCATCATTGATAGTAACTTTAACTGGTTTGATAAATGCTCCTATCGTGAACAAAGAGTCACTTTCTGTTAGATTGATTTTTTCTTTTTTCATTATATCACCTTTTTAAAAACATTTCTTGCATTGTATTAAACTGCTTTACCGATTGGAAAAAAGAATCAAGTTCATCATAATTTTTGAACACGAATTCATTTTTAATCTTTACAAAAGGATTCTTTAATACTTCTCTTTTAAATTTATCTCGAGAAACTTCTTTAGATATAACAAACATCTTTATTCTAAGTTTATGTATTTGATATAACCGTAATAAGCCTTTAGTTATATCAGTTGAATGTTCAACTTCAAAAGCGTGTGTTGGATATCCTTCTTCATCAAACCATATTACGTCAACAAATTTTACCGTATCTACGCTCAAAGCAGGAATGGAACCTTCAGGTATTTCTATATCAGAACAAAGTTCTCCTAAATTTCCATAAATGCTATTTTTAGAAACATCTGGAGTATATGTTCGAAAATTCAAATAACTACCAATTAAAATTAATTTGGCTTGGACATCGCTATGAGTTAATTCAACATCGTCATTTATTTCTATATTAAGGATTTTTGAAATCTTTTTTAACTTTGAAAAGTCTCTTGTTCCGGGTTTAAAAGAAAACTCTATGACTTTATTGCAATATAGTTCAGGTATTTCTTCAACAAATAAACCATCTTCTGTTATTACATTATGAAAATGATAGCCACCGGATTTTGTTCGAGGCAATTTATCTAAATTCTTAACAAACATTGATAAAGAACCGACACAAATTTCAATTTTAGTTTGATACTTTTTAGCAATTACAAAAGCACCTTCTTTATTATGTTCAATTAATTTATTTATAACATTGACATTGATACCGTGCCAATCTTCGGTTCCACCAGAAATCAAATAAAGCATTTCATTTGAATCTTTATATAATTTTCTAGAAGGTTTTAATTGAATTAATTTTGTTTTTTGAATTGTCTCTAATTCTTTAATTACTAATTCTCTATCGCTATCAGTAAATTTTATTTTTTTCATAATAGATCTAAAGTTTTATAAATATACGTTCCGCTTCCGCCGAAAGGATCAAAAACCAAATCGCCCTTAAACGAATAGTATTGAATAACACGCTTACAAAGCTCTGTTGGAAACACCGCCGAGTGTATTTTGTCAAAACATGGGTCAATTTTCCACACATTTGTTGTTTCAAAACCATCTGTTACTTTGCTTTCTTGAACTGTTTTCCAGTCGTACTGTTTAATATTCCAATCCAGCAATTTTTCTGTCGATTTACGATAAACCATTAAGTACTCAGTAATATTATTTGGTTTATATGCAAGTGGTTTTCGATGCTGCTGAAAACCACCAATGCGATTTTTTACACTCGCTTCAGGTTTCATCCAAACAATATCATCAATGAACTCCCACCCCATTTCTATTAAAAATGGATGAATATCAAATGGGATTGGGTAGCGTTTACTGGAATGTTGTCGACTAACCCGTGGTATTATTATTGGTGAAGTATTAAGAATTAAAAATCTCCCTTCTTTCGTAATTCGATGTACTTGCTTAAAAACCCCAGTAAGAAAATCCAGGTAGTGTTTATAACTTGGATAAATTGAATAGTCTCTTGCATTATAGTAAGGGGGAGAAGTAAAAGTTAAATGGACGCTTTCATCCCTCATTTGTTTCATTACCTCAATAGTATCAGCATTAACCACAACATTTTTCAAATAATCACAACTATCCTGATGTGGTTGACTGGATGGAATCTTGTCTTTAGCAAAATACTCTTTATAAATAACAGTTCGTACCATTTCATTCTGATGCTGTATTAACGATTTCAAATTTTCATCTATTTCTGCATCGCCTTTGAAAAACAACAATCCCCTTATTGCTTGGCATACAACCTTGGGATCATTATCATGCAAAATATTTATAAGAATTTTCTTCGCACGTGGATTTCTCATTCTTCCGATTGACGAAGCCGCTTCGCGTCTGACATTTGTTTCTGAATCTGTTTCTGCTACTCTTTTAAGAACTCTTAAATACTCATCATCGGTCAACTTTCCTAAATTCTTAACTGCCCAATAGCGAACTTTACTGTTTTCATTATCAAGAAGATCTAAAAGGAATTTGCCATCGAAGTCATCGGGCAATCGTCCTAAATTTTCCAAAAGATTGAGTACATTTCTATTGCTGGATTTGTTTTTATCAATAAATTTAGCAATTGTACCATTACCTTCGTTTTTCATTTCTTGAATCTGTTCTTTTTTAAGCATTTTCCTGATAACCTAAAATTTCATGGGCTAATTATCAACTCTTAGAATAAATTGGCAACCAATTTATATTCTAATATGTAATATACATAGAAATCTAATTTAGAAGGTCAATACAAATGTTATTCTACAAATCTATTTGGCAATAGTCAATCTTTTTTATCCATTCCAAATAATTTTTATTAATCACTATCATTTGCACTAGAATAATTGCCTGTAAATATTTATTTCTTAAATTTCAAGTAGATTTTTAATTTATTATTTGGATCGAATGGAATATAGAGAGTATGGGAACTCAGGTTTAAAAGTTTCTGTGGTAGGATTTGGCGCCGGGCAAATCGGCAATAACTCTCAGTCAGAAAAAGAAATAGAAATCTTATTAATCCACGTGCTCGACAGCGGCATCAACTTAATAGACAGCGCCCGAAGTTACGGCTTATCGGAAGAAAGAATTGGAAAATACATTTCACACCGAAGAGATGAATTTTTCATCTCGACCAAAATTGGCTATGGCATTAAAGGAGTAAGCGACTGGTCTTATGATGCTATAGCAAAGGGTGTTGAAGAAGCGCTTCAAAAATATAGAACCGATAGACTCGATTTTGTACATCTTCACTCGTGCCCGATTGAAACATTGCTGCGGGGAGAAGTTATTGATGCCCTTGAAAAAATGGTTGAGCAGGGAAAAGTAAAAGTTGCCGGCTATTCGGGTGAAAACGAAGCGTTAAAATATGCTGTTGCCTCCGGCAAATTTAGAGGTGTGCAAACATCGGTAAATCTTTTTGATCAACAAAAAATTGACGCTACTTTGCTTGACGCTAAAAATAATGGCTTGGGCGTTATTGCAAAACGACCAACGGGAAACGCCCCATGGCGGTTTAACGAAAGACCGATCGGGCACTACAGCGAGGAGTACTGGATGCGGATGAAAAGAATGAACTTGCAGCTTCAAATGGATTTGCAGGAAACTGCACTCCGGTTTGCCGCATATACAGAAGGAGTTACCTGCATAATTACGGGCACTACAAACATCAAACATCTTGATGAGAACATTAAACTCATCAGCCGCGGAAAACTCCCCGATAATATTTATAACGAAATAAGAACCAGTTTTAAATTTAATGATAATAATTGGCGGGGGCAGATAT